>CEAE01030397.1_pt1 | contig 70963 bp, 62 predicted proteins | sample 554951 | NCBI WGS metagenome assembly CEAE01 (sample SAMEA3182076, study PRJEB8094) | gut metagenome | biome: human; feature: gut; material: Stool; isolation source: human stools | place: Canada | collected 2012-03-28
TCACGGTGCGTGCCAAGGAGCTGAACGGTGCACACATCTTCTTTGATAAGGTCAGTGTGGGCGCTACCATGAACGGTATGCTCTCCGCTGTGATGGCCAAGGGCCAGACCATTCTGGAAAACTGTGCCAAGGAGCCCCATGTGGTGGATCTGGCAAACTTCCTGAATATGTGCGGCGCAGATGTGCGCGGTGCAGGCACCGATGTCATCAAGGTGCGCGGCGTGGAAAAGATGCACGGCTGCACCTACAGCATCATTCCGGATCAGATCGAAGCCGGCAGCTACATGGTGGCTGCTGCGGCTACGGGCGGGGATGTGCTGGTGAAGAATGTTACCCCCAAGCATTTGGAGCCGATCACCGAAAAGCTGCGCCGTGCAGGCGTGGAGGTGGAAGAGTTCGACGATGCAGTGCGCGTGCGCCGCACCGGCGATATTCTGCCGCTGAAGATCAACACCATGCCGCACCCCGGCTTCCCCACCGATATGCAGCCTTTGATGGGCGTGCTGCTGAGCGTGGCCAAGGGCACCAGCACCGTTACCGAGAGCGTGTGGGACAACCGCTTCCGCTATGTGGACGAGCTGCGCAAGATGGGCGCGAACGTACAGGTGGACGGTCAGGTGGCCGTATTTGAGGGCGTGGACAAGCTCAGCCCTGCGCCGCTGCGTGCGCTGGATCTGCGTGCGGGCGCTGCCATGGTGGTGGCTGCTCTGATGGCAGACGGCACCAGCGAGATCGAGGAGATCGGTCACATTGAGCGCGGCTACGAGAATATCGTGGAAAAGCTGCGCGGTCTGGGTGCCGATATCAAAAAGGTGGAACGGATGCCTGCCGCACTGGATCAGGCACTGTAACGTATCAGAAAACAAACAGCCTGCTGCATATGCGGCGGGCTGTTTTTGAGTGTATCAGAGGTTTTTCATGGCAGAATTTATCTCATTGTATTCCGGCTCTTCCGGCAACAGCAGCGTGGTGCGCTGCGGTGAGCACTACCTCATCGTGGATATGGGCAAGGGCGTGCGCACCACTACGGCGGCGCTCAAGGCGCTGGGCCTTGCCGTCAGCGACTGCGACGGCATCCTTGTCACGCACGAGCACAGCGATCATGTGAAGGGGCTTTCCACCTTCCTCAAAAAGAACCCGCTGCCGGTGTATGGCGCGGCGGCTACACTGGATTTTCTGGATGCCAATGGGATCGTCCCGGCAGCCTGTGAGCTGCACGAGCTGGAGGGCAGGGAAGAGGACGTGGGCACATTCGGCGTGCGGGCATTCCCCACCAGTCACGACGTGCCCTGTGTAGGCTACCGCATCCACACGCCGGACGGTAAGACAATGAGCATCGCCACGGACCTTGGCACGCTTACCCCGCCGGTGCATGAAGCACTGACCGGCTGCGACCTTGTGGCACTGGAAAGCAATTACGACCTGCACATGCTGCGCAGCGGGCCGTACCCCTATTACTTACGGGCCCGGATCGAGAGCACCCGGGGCCATCTTTCCAACGATGAGTGCGCTGCAAAGCTGCTGGAGCTCATTCAGGAGGGGTGCAAAAAGTTTGCACTGTGCCATCTCTCGCAGGAGAACAATACACCCTCCCTTGCGCTGCAGACCGTATTCAATACGCTGGGCGCAGCGGGCGTTGTGCCGGACAGGGACTGCATCGTGCAGGCACAGCGCCGCAGCGAAGTCAGCCCTGCATTGGAATTTTGAGTAAAAGAAAAAGCAACGCTTTCACGTTGCTTTTTTCTTTTACTCGTTCGCTTTCTGAACGCGGATATCGTTGCCGAAGAACTTGATCTGGACGAAACCGGCAAGGCGGCTGGAGATCTTTTCGGTGTAAAGCTTTTCCAGCAAAGTACCATCTGTGACATTGGTGGTGACGATGGTTGGCAGCTTTGCGCCCAGCCGGTTGTTCAGCAGGCTGTACAGATTGGTGAGAAAGAAGCTGGAATTGAACTCGGTGCCAAGATCATCGAGGATCAGCAGGTCGGCATTGGATGCAGTCTGGAACAGCGCTTCTTCCTCACCGTTCGGGTCGGAGCCGAAATGCAGCGCTTCCAGCTTACCAAAGAAATCCGGGCAGGAGACATAGATCACATCATAGTTCTGCCGGAGCACCTCTCCGGCAATGGCCAGCGCCGCATGGGTCTTGCCAAGACCGGCATTTCCCAGCAGTAGCAGGCTCTCGCGGGTGGCGGGTGAAAAATCGGCTGCATAATCGCGCAGATCGGCCAGAACCTCTGCCATATAGGTGCGGATGCTCTCACCGACCTCGGGATCTGCAACAGAGGGGTAATATTCCAGTTTCATAGTGTCAAAGCTGGAAATGGACAGGCTGGACAGCGCTTCGATCTCCTGACGGCGCAGCTGCTGCATCACCTTGTGGACGCAGGTGCAGGTGCGGCCGTTCACACTGCCGGTATCCTGACATTTCGGACAGGTGAAGTGCGGTTCCAGCGCATTGGCAGGGCGTCCGCTTTCGGCCAGCAGGGCCGTCAGCTTCTGCCGGGCATCGGCCAGCGCGGCGGCGGCTTCGGTGCGGTCTTTGCCCGCAGCACCGGCCAGCGCACAGCGGATGCCCCGCACCCGCACCTCTTCTTCTGCATGACGCAGGGCGGGAATGGCAGCTTCGGCCTGTGCCTGTGCATCCTGCGCCAGCGCCCGGGCGGTCTGCCGCCGTAGGGCAACGGTGCGGAGAGCTTCCTGATACAGTTCATTTTTGGTACGCATAGCGGCTCCTTATTCAGGCTTTTTGATGAGGGAACGGCGGCGGGTGGCGTTTTTCAGGATATCGTTTCCGCTGGGGGCTGCACGATCCACCCGGATGTTCCGGCTTGCGCCAGCAGCAGCTACCGGGCTGCGCACATCGTGCACGGTGCGCAGTCCCTTGGCGTTCCATGTTTTGAGGATGCTGTTCCAGTACCACAGATCGCGCTTGGGCCCGGCCTGCACGGCAGCTTCCTGCACCATGGCGTCGTCATAGCCATAGACTTCGTACCATCGTGCAATAGCCTTGCGCCCGCCCAGGGTCAATTCGTCCGGAGCAATGTCCAGCAGGCTGCTGACATACTGCTCACGGCTCTGGCGCAGAGCCAGCAGCTTGAGGTGGGCGTCTGCCTGTTCACCGGTCTCCACGCCCTCGGTGCGCCACACCTTCAGCTCATGCACCACAGCGGCTATGGTACGCCGGCCGGTGCTGGCAACGTAAGCGGTGCACAGCATCACGGTCTCGGGCGCAAAGCCCTCCTGCACATAAAGGTTGACCAGCTTTTCCATTTCCTTGTGGGTCAGCGGGCGGGCAAAGCCGGTCTGCGCGCAGTCGATGAGGCTGGAGATCATGGGGTCGGTGCGGCTTGCGGCAGCAATTTCGGCCCATGTCATAGGCGTCGGGGCGCTGGGCTCCTCGCCCGGTGCAGCGTTTTCTTCATAGCGCTCCAGCAGGCCCGCACCTGCCCAGAAGGCCAGCGCACTCTCGGCGCTGATGCGGCTGCGCAGTTTGAGGTCGGCGCAGATCTTGTCCGGGTCGGTGACGCCGGTGGCCAGCACATACAGCGCCACGCGTACGTTGTATTCCTCTGCGATGCCGAGCTTTGAAAAGATCAGCTGCGGCACGGCGATGGTATCGCCTTTGAGCTCTTTTAAACGGTAGATCATCTTTTATTCCTTTGGTTCGTCCGGTTCATCTTCAGCAGCTGGCTCCCAGGGATCACAGTCCATCATGCTGGGACAGTTTTTCCAGCGCTCCGGCTCTGCATTGAAAGCGTCCTGCAAAAAGGCGGCGGCAGCCTCGCGGCCCTCGTCGGACAGCGGAAACACCTTCTGCACCCGCAGGGCAGGGTCAGTCTTTTCAATGGTCCAGGGGTCGGGCCAGTAATCCACAGTGAGGATGCTTTCTTCCTTTGCAGCACCTTCGCCGCCATTCGGATCCGGTACGGTGCGCTTGCCGGGGATCATCCGGTACCGCAGGCCGTATTCGTTGCCGCTGTAGGAATTTTTGCATTTGAAATAATGCAGCAGGGGAACAAAGATCATAATAGAGTCCTTTCCTGCGGCAGGCTGAGCACCGCATGCTTGATCCTATTATAAGAAACACCCGGAAAAATTGCAACGGTTTGCTTGCTCAATTGCTGGATCAAGGGCAGAAAAACGTGATAGTGAAAACAAAAAGAAAAACGGCAAACCGATATTTCACGGTTCACCGTTTGTTTTGGAGCAGGGTACGGGACCCGAACCCGCCGCCTGCTGCTTGGGAAGCAGCCGCTCTACCGGATGAGCTAACCCTGCATTGCTCACTTATTGTAGCAAAGCAGAGCAGGATTGTCAAGAGCTGAAGCGTGTCAGTTTTTTGTAGTATAGGTCAGATCCAGCACCGGAGTAAACGGGTCAAACACCAGTCCTTTGATGCCGTCTGCCACCAGCAGACGCTTTTGCTGGCCCAGCAGCGGCACCACGGTGCAGCCTTCCAGCAGCTGACGTTCGCATTCGGCCAGCAGGGCACAGCGGGCGCGGCCGGTCTGCTGTGCGCTTTCTGCCAGACGTTCGGTGTACAGCGGGTCAGAGTAACCAGTCAAACCACCGCTCTCGGCAGTGAACTGCTGAAGCATCTGGTATACGCTGCCGCCCTCGGCACAGATGGGAGCCAGTGCGATGGTGTAATCGCCCGCCGCAAGGCGCTTGCCAAACTCTTCCTGCGGAACCTCCTCCACTGAGAAGAAGAGGGAACAGTCCTTCTGCCATGCACCGTTGATCTGCTCGGCCAGTTCGGTGAGCCCGGCTTCCTTGGGCAGCAGGATGGTCACACCGGAAAAATCAGAGCTGGCCATGCCCTGCCGTGCTTCCAGATACAGTGCGCGTGGGTCCGGGATCACAGGCGTGGGATCCCCGGCAGTGTCGCGGTAGGCGATGCCGTCTACAGTCAGCCCTGCAGGCACAAGGCCCTCGGCGGCGGTGTACAGGCCGGAAGAAGGCACTGCTGCATTTTCCCGGGCAATGCCGGCCAGTGCCTGCCGCAGTGCCTGATTCTCAAAGACAGAGCCCTCGGCGCTGTTGAACAGCAGGGCCCAGGTGGTATCGGAGTAGGAAACAGCCCGCAGCGTGGTCGCTTCGCCGGTGTCGTCCAGCGCGGCAGAGCATTTCTCGTCCGCGATGAGCTGAGCGGCACTCTTGCCGGTGCTGCCGGTGTTCTGCACCAGACGCAGGCTGCCGATCAGGGGCGCAGAGACATCGCGCCGCAGGAACAGGCCGCTGGCGGTCCAGTTGTACAGATAGAAACTGCCGCTGGAAAGGGTGGTCTTTGCCGTCAGGCCGTAGGTGCCGCGGGTGCTGTTGAAGAACTCCTCGTCGCAGGGCATGGCACCGGGCAGGGTGAGCTTTGCGAGGAAGTTGTCGTCCTTTTCACTCAGGCGGAACACCAGCGTCAGCGGATCGGAAGCCGAAACCCCCAGCGTACTGAGCGCCGCTGTGCCGTCCAGAACGGCGGCGCTGTTTTCAATGGCAGAAAACTCTACCGCATAGGGAGAGCCCGTCTGTGCCTGAAAGATGCGCCGGAACGCAAACACAAAGTCCTCGGCGGTGATGGAATAATCTGTGGCGGTTCCCTTAGCAGCGGTGTAGGTCAGGCCGTCTTTTATGGCAAAGGTGTAGGTGCGGCCATCCGGGGAGACGGTCCAGCTTTTGCACAGGTTAGGTACGATCTCGCCGTCGGCGTTTTTGCGCACAAGGCCGCCGTAAAGATTCTCGCAGGCAATGACGTCTGGCGCGGCAGACACGACCTGTGGGTCAAGATTTGCGGGGATGGTATCCACAAACCATGTAAAGCTGGCTGCACCGGAGCCGCCGCTGCAGCCGGTAAGGGCAAACAGGAACGCAGCGGCAAGCACCGCTGCGGTGATACGCAGGAACTGTTTCAAGGAAATGACCTCATTCTATGGTATTTGCTGGGAGTGTGTATGGATACAAAAAGCACTCTGCTTCGACAAGTGTAGCAGAAATGAAGGCAAAATACAATTGAGGAATTGTGAATTTCCCTTGCTTTTTGGGGCAAAAAGGGCGTTTTTCCGTTGCCAATTGCGGCCAAATGGACTATAATGATACAGCGAATGTTTCAGCGCCCCTTTGCGGCGCGTTCGATACGATATTACTTATTGAGGAGGAACTGTTTTTATGCAGAAGGATCAGCAGAAACTGGCCGAGCTCATCAAGGGCAAAAAAGTTGCCTTCATCGGCGCAGGCGTCAGCCATAAGACGCTCATCAGGGAGTTCGTGGAGCTGGGAGCGCACGTCACCCTGTGTGACCAGAAGAAGAGCGTAGAGGACTTTGGCGATTATGCCGCCACCATCCGGGAGCTGGGCATTGACCTGAGCCTGGGCGAAAACTATCTGGACGGCTTCAAGGGTCAGGACATCATCATGCGCACGCCGGGCTTTGTGGGCTACTTTGAAAAGCCCTTGCAGGATGCCATGGCCGCAGGCACCATGGTGACCAGCGAGGTGGAACTGTTCTTTGATTTCTGCCCCTGCGAGATCGTGGCTGTGACCGGCTCCGACGGAAAGACCACCACCACGACCCTGATCTCCAAGTTCTACGAAGCGGCTGGCCGCAAAGTGCATCTGGGCGGCAACATCGGCGCAGCTCTGCTGCCCATGCTGCCCGAGGTGGCCCCCGAGGATGTGGCTGTGGTGGAGCTTTCCAGCTTCCAGCTCATCAGCATGCATTCCAGCCCCAACATTGCCGTTGTGACCAACGTCACCCCCAACCATCTGGATCATCACAAGGATATGCAGGAGTACATCGACGCCAAGCGCAACATCCTGCTGTATCAGAAGCAGCCCTGCCGTGCCGTTCTGGGCTACGAGAACGAGATCAGCCGCAGCATGCAGTCCGACTGCAAGGGCAAGCAGGTGTGGTTCACCCGCCTGCACGACACTGACAACGGTGCCTTCCTGCGCAAGGAAGATCACATGCTCTGCATGGCGGAGGACGGCGTTGTGACCCCGTTCCTGGCACAGAAGGACGTGAAGCTGCGCGGTCTGCACAACATCGAGAACCTGCTGGCCGCTGCCGCTGCCGTGTGGGGTGAGGTGCCTGTGGAGGCGATCCGGCAGGTGGGCAGCACCTTTACCGGCGTGGAGCACCGCATCGAGCCGGTGCGTACACTGGACGGTGTGCTCTACTACAACGACTCCATCGGCACCAGCCCTACCCGCACCATTGCCGGTCTGCGCAGCTTCGATCAGAAGGTCATCCTGATCGCGGGCGGCTACGACAAGCACATTCCCTATGAGCCGCTGGCACCGGAAGTGGTGGCCCACGTGAAGAACCTTGTGCTGATGGGTGCTACCGGCCCCCGCATTGAAAAGGCTGTGCGTGAGGACCCGAATTTCAACGAGGCAGAGCTGCCCATCCAGCATGCGGACAACATGCAGCACGCTGTGGAGCTGGCCCGCGCCTGCGCAAAGCCCGGCGATATCATCATCCTGTCTCCGGCCAGCGCATCCTTTGACCTGTACCCCAACTTTGAGGTGCGCGGCCGTGAGTTCAAGAAGATCGTCAACGAGCTGAAGTGATCGCACAGGTCGATACAAAGCGGCGGCGTTCCCGCTTTGCCAATGCCTGCCGGGGCCGGTGGGTGCTGGGGGCAGTGCTTCCGCTGGACCTTGCTCTCTTCGGCAAAAGCCAGCCGTGGCGGTTCTACGCCGGGCCCACGCTGGCGCTGGAACTCAGCGGCAGCACTGCATGGGTTGCTGGGCACGCAAATCCCGAGGAACTGGCCGGTTTTCTGGCCTTCTGCGGGTGTGAGAGCGTCATTCTGGACGAAGCCGGATGTCTGCCGCCCACAGGCTGGCACCGGGCTGAGACACTGACCGTGTTCGGTCTTGCCCCCGGCAGGGCGCTGCCGCTGCCTGCCGCAGACGAAGCACTCTGGGCACAGCTGACTCTGGACCGGGAACCGCCCGCTCTGGCGGTGGCTCGGGCATTGTACCCGGAAGATACGGCCAGACAGGAGGATCTTTACTCGGAACTGTGTACCAAGCGCATCCGGGGCAAGGCGCTTGTCTGGACGCTGAGACAGGGCAGGGAAGCGGTCTGCACGGTGGGAGCCTATGCCCTTGCAAATGGGCAGGCGTATATGGCCTGCGGACAGACAGAAAGCTCCCTGCGCGGCAAAGGCATCGGCGGGCGGCTCATTGTGCAGATGGCAAACGAGCTTTCCGCAGAGGGGCAGCGCCCGGTGTTCCTCTGCAGCCCGGAGCGGGTGCATTTTTATACCCGGCTCGGCTTTGAAAAGCTGGGGGAGTATATTCGTTATGTGCCATCGTAGTTTGCCGGCTGACACGTCGGAAGTTTCTCTGAGGACTGTCCGCTGGGGTGAGACCCTGTTGCCCGTAGGGCAATAGGGCGGGCGATGGAATGGCCTGCAACAACAGTGACCGCCGCCTGCGGCGGAAACAGGGAACTGCTGTTGGGGCAGCGGCCAGCAAGATGCGAGCGGTAGCGAAGCAGATGCTGGGTGCCGCAACCCGTATCTCGTGTCCGAGGAGAAAGCTGCCGACGCGTCAGTTCATGTGAGATTTATCCCAAATCATAAATTAAGGAACCATTATAATGTCAATCTTAAACCACTTTTTTGATTATAAACCCGAAGTTCTGGCGCTGGACGAAAAGGCCATGGAGCTGTGCCAGCCCTATTTCCGTCATATGGAAGAGATCCGGGACTTCAACCAGCTCAAGATGCTGAAAGCCTTTGCGGACACGCAGATGTCCTCTACTGATATGCTGGGCACCACCGGTTACGGTCTGTGGGATACCGGCCGTGCAAAGCTGGAACAGATCTTTGCCGAGGTGATGGGAGCGGAGGATGCGCTTGTGCGCAGCCAGTTCCAGAGCGGCACCCACACGCTGGCAGTGGCACTGTTCGGTCTGCTGCGGGCAGGGGATACGCTGCTGGCTGCCACCGGCCGTCCCTACGATACGCTGGAAGGCGTCATTGGTCTGGACGGGAAGGGAAAGGGCACCGGCACCCTGATGGATTACGGTGTTCAGTATGATGAAGCACCTCTCAAGGCTGATTTTACCCCGGACTACGACCTCATTGCAAAAAAGGCTCCGGGGGCCAAGGTGTGCCATATTCAGCGCAGCCGCGGCTATCTGCAGCGCAATGCCTTTGATTTGGAAACGATCCGGAAAATTGCGGATACCGCCCGTGCGGCAAACCCCAATATCATCATTTTTGTGGATAACTGCTACGGCGAGTTCACCCAGACGCAGGAGCCCTGTCAGGTGGGTGCAGATATCGCTGTGGGCAGCCTCATCAAGAACCCCGGCGGCGGCATTGCCCCCACCGGCGGCTACATTGTGGGCCGCAGGGCTCTGGTGGAGCTGTGCGCATACCGTCTGAATGCCCCAGGCCTCGGCAAGGAGCTGGGCTGCACGCTGGAAACGCCCCGCGATATGTATCTGGGCTTTTATTACGCTCCCGGCGTGGTGTGCGAGGCCATCAAGACGGCCATCTATGCACAGTGTATGCTGGAACTGCTGGGCAAGAACCCGGTGCCGCGCTACTGCGATGACCACAACGACATTGTTACCTGCTTTGATGCAGGCACTGCAGACGCCCTGATCGGCTTCTGTCAGGGCATTCAGGCTGCAAGTCCGGTGGACAGCTATGCTGCCCCGGAACCTTCTCCGGAGCCGGGCTATACCGACGAGGTGGTCATGGCAAGCGGCAGCTTTACGCAGGGCAGCACCATCGAGCTTTCCTGCGATGGCCCGCTGCGTGAGCCCTATACCTGCTACCTGCAGGGCGGCCTGAACTTTGCCGCAAGCCGCGCAGGCGTGCTGCTGGCCATCCAGAAGGCGTATTTTAAGGATTGAACAGGAGAGGAAAGCACATGCCTGTTTTAAGTGACCGTGTGGGCACCTTTACGGATTCTGTCATCCGCCGCATGACCCGCATCAATAATCAGTATAACTCCATCAACCTGTCTCAGGGTTTTCCGGATTTTGACCCGCCGAAGCAGCTGCTGGACGCGCTGGCAAGGACAGCCTATGCCGGACCGCACCAGTACGCTGTGACCTTTGGTGCACAGAACTTCCGCGAGGCGCTGGCAAAAAAGACCAGCCCCGCCCTGCACCACACTGTGGACCCCAACACTGAGATCTGCGTGACCTGCGGCGGCACCGAGGCCATGATGGCGGCCATGATGACCATTTGCAACCCCGGCGACAAGGTGATGATCTTTTCGCCGTTCTACGAGAACTATGGCGCAGACGCCATCCTTTCCGGCGCGGAGCCGATCTATATCCCGCTGGTGCCGCCCACCTATGAGTTTGATATCTCCCAGATCGAAAAGGGCTTTGCCGAGGGAGCCAAGGCACTGATCCTGTGCAACCCCTCCAACCCTTGCGGCAAGGTGTTCCGCCGGGACGAGCTGGAGGCCATTGCCGCCCTTGCAATCAAGTACGATGCCTTTGTGGTAACAGATGAGGTGTACGAGCATATCGTCTACGCTCCGGCAGAGCATATCTGCATGGCAAGCCTGCCCGGCATGTTTGAGCATACCATCACCTGCAACTCGCTCTCCAAGACCTACTCCATTACAGGCTGGCGTCTGGGCTATCTCATCGGCCCGGCAGAGGTGATCGAGGGTGCCCGCAAGGTGCACGATTTCCTTACTGTGGGTGCGGCTGCACCGCTGCAGGAAGCCGCTGTGGCCGGTCTGGAACTGCCGGCAAGCTACTATAAAGACCTGCAGGCCCTTTACACCGCAAAGCGCGACCACTTTCTTGCCGGGCTGGACCGTGTGGGCCTGAAGCACAATGTGCCGCAGGGAACCTATTTTGTGATGATCGACATTTCGGAATTTCTCGCTCTGCCGCAGTTTGAGGGATGGACAGATCTGGAATTCTGCGAGTGGATGATCCGGGAGATCGGCGTGGCAGCTGTGCCGGGTTCCAGCTTCTTCCGGGAACCGGTGAACCATCTGATCCGGATGCACTTTGCCCGTGGTACCGATGTTCTGGACGAAGCAATCCGCCGTCTGGAAAAGCTGTCTGAGCTGCTGAAATAAGTTCTGATCAAAATACAAGGGTCTCTTAAAACCATATCCGGTGAAAAGAACATAAAAAAGCTGAGCATCTGCAAAAAGTCAGGCGCTCAGCTTTTTGTATTTTGAGTTCCGAAAGAATGAACCGAACGGTCGCTGTTTCAGGGAGCAAAAGCGTCCATGACATCGGTGCACCACTTCAGCTGCCGGGTGAACTTTTCACGCAGCACATCGTCACTGCCGCTGCCCTTGAAAAGTCCTTTGTTGTTTTCTACGGCAAAATACAGGGTGCCGTCCCGGTGCAGGCTCCCGCTGAAGCTTCCCTCCGCTGTCCCGGCAAGAGCCAGCAGCTTCCGGCATTTCTCCTCCGTCAGGCAGGCTTTCAGGGCGGTGTCATCGTCTGCTGTCAGCTTGAACTGCTGTTCAAAGCCGTCCATGGAGTTCTGTACCGATGCACCCCGGACGAGCTGTCCCAGCCTGCCCCGTGGAGTAAAGGTCAGGCTCACGGGCATCGGCACACCAAAACGGCAGATGCCCCACAGCCCGGCGTATATCGTGTCGTAGGACGGCGCGTTGACCACAGTGGGGTCGTTCGGGTCGGTATAGCTGACATCCCGGTCCAGCTCGATGCTGCACAGTTCCACCTCATAGCCCCGGTATTTTGCCCGGACGTGCTCTCCGCCAGTCATGCGGTCATACTGGGGCAGGGAAAGCCCGGAGTCCCCAAAACAGGTGATCCTGCCATTGGGTGCAAACTGCACCTGCTGCAGTGCAGCGTCCAGCACCGCCGGGACGATGCGGCGGTCTACGTCCTGTCGGGCGGCTTCTTTCCGGCTGCTGTGCAGCCATCCCAGAAGAAGCACCACGGCAATCGCAAAAATCATTCCATAGCTCATAGCGTCCTCCCTTTCTCTTTCCGGCTCAGCCGCAGATGCTGAAGTACAGGCTGGCGTAGGGGTCCAGCGGAGCAAGATCCATGATGTTGCCTTCGGGGCTTACATTTTCCAGATTATCCAGCGCCATGGCATCAGCATAGTTGTCCGGCTGCGTCTGTGCGGCAAAAACCAGTCCGTCGTAATCCTCCGGCAGGTAGACCACATAGCTCTTGGTAAAGATCTTGTCATCGCTGGTGCTGCTCATGTTCCAGTCGGTAGAAAAGAAGAACTCGATGTCGTAAGCGTTGTCGTTCCAGTACACCGTGTGATAATAGTGGTGGTCGGCCCGGCTCGTGTCCCCCTTGGCGGTGGATGCCGTGAGCCATGTGCCGGTATAGGCATCGTAGAGTTCGCTGGAGATGTAGGTATCATAGGTCTGCCCAAAGTAGGGAATAGAGGAATCCGGAATATAGCACACGGCACCAAACTGGATCTCACGGATGCCGTCGTGGGTCACGTCGTTGTACTTTGTCACCTGCCAGTAACACTCGTCGGTGTTGTAGCCGCTGCCCTTTCCGGTAAAGCTGCAAACGCCGCTGTTCAGCTGGATGGGGTCGGAAGAATCCACAACGCCATTGATCTCCAGCCCGTTTTTCTCAAAGCAGGTCGCCCGGGAGACGATGGCATCCACCGGGTGCAAAGCATCCGAAGAGCCTTCCTCCAACAGGTCGCCGCTGACCGAAAGATCCAGCCGCATCTGCGGAGTATCGTCGTCGAAGTAGAGGTCCATGCCGTATTTGTCCGCATCTGCGGTGCCGGTGTAAATGGTCTCGTCCTCGGAGTTGACGAATTCAAAGGTGCTGTCCTCGTGGACACGGAGCCAGAGCTCGATGTCGTAATACCCCCACAGACCGACATAATCATTGATGTAGTCGTAGCCGTCCATGGCATCGACCTCTTCCACAGAGGAAGCCGTACTGACGTCAGCCGGAACGCTGCTGGCGGGGGCATCGCCGCCGCAGCCGGTACAGAGGATGCTGCCTGCCAGCAGAAGGCTGGCAAGGGGCAGCAGATGAGTTTTGTTTTTCATGGTCGTTTTCTCCCGATCTTCAAAGTTTCTGTCCTGCTGCCCAGACGAACAGCAGCGTCAGCAGGGTATACGCTGCGCTGAGCACTGCCATCACGATGCACAGGGCCTGTAGTCCCCGGCGCAGCCGGGGCTTCTGGGGCAAAAGCCGGGGCAGCGCATAGGCCCCGGCCAGAGCCAGTGCAAGCAGCAGAACCGATTGTTCCAGCGTCATATCCTTAAACCTCAATCCACCAGTTCAAGATGATCGCAGATGTTGTAGAACACATCCTGCATGTCGTCCGCTTCATCGGCAATGGTGCCGAAGGCATAAAGGTAGGTGTAGTCGTCGGTGTCCACCGTGTAGACCATCCACTCCCGCTGGTCCTCCCCCGAGCCGGTGGTGTACCAGACGATGTAAACCGGGTAGGAAAGGTTCTGGGTGTAGTCCTCATCCTGAAAGCAGGTGACATCGCGGGGTTCCCCTTCGCCGGTATCCAGAGCGGCAAACTGGGCAGCATATTCTGCGTATTCCTCCACCGTCTCGTTGGTGCGCAGCGACTGGAACGCCATATCCACCACCAGAACAGAGCCGTCCTGTGTCATATCCTCGTAGGTGTAGGTACCATCCTCATAGTTCTCGTTCATCAGATTTTCCATGCTGGTGAAGGGGAGACCGCCGCCCACCAGCACCGGGATGCTCACCACGTCCGAAGAGGCGGAAATCAGGTCGCCCCGGCCATCCTCCGGCGGGATGACCTCGTAAGCCCCGGCCTTGTCGGAGTCCGAAGCCTTGCCCGCGGCCTCGGAACTGTCGCATCCGGTCAGGGAAAACATCAGCAAGGCGGCAAGTAAAAGTGCGATACGTTTCATTTTGGTTCCTCCTGTTTCAGAAAAGCTCCGTATTCTGCGCCACGGCTTCCATCAGATCCTTCATCATGTCAACCGAGTCCTGAAAACTGCGGCGGTATTCATCAATGATCTTCGGGTCGATGTCCTTGGAAACTGCCATGATCTTCCGGTCGGTGTCAAAGGCGGCAAACATCAGATCTCCCCGGAAGCTCATCCGCAGCGCCCGGGCGTCCACAGCCCTCTGCAGCTGCTGCTTCCAGCTTTCCGGTGCCAGATCAAACTCGCCGGGCAGGGCAAAGGGCTCCGGAGCCATCGGCCTGCGCATCCGGCACACCAGAAACAACCCCTTGAAGATCGTTTTGGAGCAGGTGCGGGTGTTGTGCGGGTCGTCGGGCATGGGGTCGCGCACCTCCCAGACGTGGATGAGGGAAGCGTTGTGCATGGCAAAGGGAATGCCCTGATAGCTGCCCTCGTAGCTGCCGTGGGCACTGGCCGATTCCCATTCCTCCGGGAAAAGCCCGGAACGCCGCGCCAGTTCATCGCTCATGGGCCACTGCTTGTGTTCCGGCTGCGGGCCAAAGGCCTTGTGCAGTGCGGCCATAAAACCATCCCCCAGCTGTCCGAGGATCAGGGAACTTTGCATGGCATGGATCAGCTGGATCAAAAAGACCGCTGCTACGATCACAAGCATCACGATGGTGCAGCCCGCCGTGAAGCTTTGAAGCAGGATGCCGGCCAGAACGCCCAGCACGGCACCTGCAATGCAGCCGTAGGCGCAGAGGTTTGCCAGATGCCCGTAAAACAGGATGCGGCGGGAAAGCTCTTCATCCGGCATTTTTTCCTGCGGGGCACGGTTCCGTGTCCTCATACTGAATCACTCCCATCAGCACCCGACGGTGCTGCTCACCTTCTTGCCCATCTTGTCGGCCTTATCGTAGCCGTTGTACTCCGGGACAAAGAAGGTCTTTGCCATGGCGTTGTTATAACTGGTGTCCCAGTAGATCACGGTCCACATGTAGGCATCCATCTCATCGTTCCAGATGTAGCCCCGCATGGTGGCGATGCGGTTAGAAGCGTTGCTCTCGTCCACTACCTCCCACGAGGTATCGGGCCACTGACCACCGTACAGCTGCTGGAAATCATACTCCAGATATTCCTCTGCATAGTCCAGAACAAAGTCGTCATCAGAGCCGGTATAGTCCAGATATTCGTTGGTGATCCTGCGGCAGACCGCAAAACCGCAGTCGTCCCATTCGGGGTTTGCCACCACAAGGGCATCCTCCAGAACATCCAGCACATAATACTCATAGGGGTAGTAGGTCTGCACATGAACGGTCTTGTCCTTGACATGCATCCGGTTGCCTTTGTCGGTAAAGGTCAGGTCGTGACCGGATGCATAGACGCTGAGTGCCAGCGACATGGTCAGCAGTGCGGCTGCAAACAGCCCCAGCGTGCGTTTCATCGTGCTTTTCATAGAATTGCCTCCTTTTTTAATAAATGGTTTTTGCTCCGGTCATGCCGGAACGGATCGAAAGGCCCCGGTCTCCGGGTCCCAGCAGAACAACAGTTCCAGCGTTCCATCTTCCTGTGAAAAGCGGAGCAGGACATCGCTGCTGCCGTCGCCGTTCCGGTCTGCGGTCTCCATGCCGAGGTAGCACCGTTCCGCATTCTCTACGGGTGCAGGGTAGTCTAGCTCTGCCAGCAGCACCTGACTTTCGGTGTCATGGTAGAGGGTCGTGTTCCCGGTGTGGACGCAGGCGCAGAAGGGGATGGTCTCCCCGTCCTGCACCAACGTGCCGGAGTCGTTGATGATGCCCCATGTGCGCCAGTCACTTCCGGCAATGTCTTCCTCCGGTGGATCATCCGACGGCATTGCCGGAGCCGGGAGGATGGCCCACCCCAGCAGCAGGATCAGAAATGCCGCCAGCAGAACGCCGATTTGTTTTTTCATCGTTCACCACCTGTTGTTGAAGAGCAGGTCGGTGCCGTTCAGGCTCAGGGTGCTTACGTCTTCTCCCACATCGCCCGGGTGCTCATTCGGGATCAGCACAGCAGTGTCCTCGGTTCCGTCGTCCCAGAAAAGGCTTACGGTATCGCCGTCCACCATCCACTGACCGGTATACACGCTGTCGGCATCAAAGCCGTAAACGCCGTCCCCCAGATCCTTCTGGCCATACAGGATGAAGCCATGGTTGGGGTAGAAGTTGAGGTACAGGTGCTCTTCGTCCATCCGCCACTGCCGGTACATCAGCACACAGGCGTTGTGCAGGTCCTCGTCATCGGTGTAGTCGGAGCGGATGTAGTAGCTTTCAAAGGAGCTTGCATTTCCGGTAAGGAACGCTCTTCCGTCCTCGATGATCTCCACACTGTTGAAGACATTCTCCTCCATATGAAGGCTCAGGAAAGGCACATCGTCCGGGCCGATGTCAAAGCCCTCAAAGTTGTAGGAGCATCCCAGCATGGGGTAGGCGGTGTAGGTGTCCTCGGTGGAGCCGTACTCGGTGTGCATCTCCACCGTGCCGTCGGACGCAATGTGGTACCAGTTTTCCGAGGTGTAGTCCCCCCGCTCGTACCAGATCCAGTCGTCCAGCGCTTCCCGCTGCTCATCGCTCAGCTCGGCCGCAGAGGCCGTGTCCGAGGTCTCCTCAGAATACGGGGCTTCCTCCGATTCTGAGCTGGGGGAGGGCTCTGCCGCGCCTCCTCCACAGGCAGAAAGGCTGATGCTCAGCGCCAGCAGAAGGCTCAGAACAGCCGCTGTTTTTTTCCATTTCATCTTGCTTTTCTCCTTTCCTGTTTTGATCTGCAAAGTGTTTTCCCGGCAGTGGAGCAGCTGAGAAAAAAGGCCCATGTCCGCATCACAGGGGTGCCGGACATGGGCCTCGCTGTTTAAAAAAACGGAAAAGCATTTGACCCAAGCCGTTTCTGCTGCGGCAAAGAGAACCTTCCTTCTGCTCTGCGGGGAGCGGGTCCTCTTTGCCGGAATCTATCAGCAGGTTCTCTTCACATCCGTCCTGAGTTTTCCGGTGCAGATCTGCAGCTGCCCCATCACTGCTGCGGTGCCGCAGCCTGTTTCCAGATCCGGATCACGCGGTACTTCGTGACCTTCTGTTCCGGGTGGAACGCGCCGTCCTCAGCCGTCAGCAGGCCCTGTTCGGTGCACCACTGGGCGGCCTTTGCAGTCTCAGCATCTGCCATGTCCGCAAAGGCGGGCAGTGCAGCGGGTTCCGGCCTTCCGGCGTTCTGCCACAGCAGCAGGGCCAGCTCGCCGCGGGTCGCGGGGATCGCCGTGCCCTCAGGCAGCAGGTCTTTCAGGATGGCGCGGGTGGCCAGTTCGTAGACGCCGAAGCCTGCAGCACCCACCACAGCAGCGCCGCCTGCCACGGCCAGCACTGCGCCGAACCCGGAGCCGTCTCCGCCGTCGATTACCGGTTCATCCGGGACAGGGTCAGGATCAGGCTCAGGACCCTCGCCGTTCCACTGCCAGTGGGCATAGAGGGTGATGTCCTCTGTGATCGGCTCCAGACGCTGATCTTGATAGTAATAGGACTGATTCTCCACCGGCTCACCGCCGACAGCTGCAGTGTACCAGCCAACGAACGTATAGCCTTCCCGCTCCGGGCCCATGCCGGTTCCTACATTGATCGACAGACCTTCGCCGGTGTCTCCAGTCTGTGTGATAAAGCTATCTGTGGTAAAACTCACCTGATCGTGGTCATTATTCCACTTGCCGCCGGTAGGCTTGATCCACTCGTCATTTTTGCCCCAGTTTGTGCCGCCGTTGAGGTTAAAAGTAACGGTGTAGTGCGTGGCAGCGCGGTCTTCAGTGGTGATCTCAAAATAAACTGCATCGTCAGGCCGCGTCCAGCTGCCGCCCGTCACTTGCGTCCATGCGCCATCTTTCGCCGTGCGGTACCAGAAGTTGGGCGCGTTCACAGTCAGGTTACTTTCGCCCAGCTTGATGAAATTGCCGCTGGTGGAATCCAGCTTCAGGGCGCCGCGGGTGAAGGTCACGGCACCGTTGTCGATGCAGGTTGTGGCACTCACCGAAAGGCTGCCGCCTTTCACGGCAGACCCGCCGTTCAGGCCGCTGTCTGCCCCGGTGATGGTCACCACGCCGCCCGGATGGACCGTGACACCGCTACCATCAACAGCTGTTCCGGCCTCGTCAATTTCCAGCGTGCCATGAACATTTGCACCGCCGCCGGAAACTGCATTGTCAGCATTCTGAATGATCAGCTTGCCGCCGCTCTCGACCGTGGCACCCATTCCGTTGACGCCGTATTCTGCGTTGCAGATCTTCATATTTCCGGAAATATCTGCGCCCATGGCGTTTATGCCAAAACCAAACGTATCCAGCGTAATGTCGGCATCAGCAGCCACTTTGATTGGTTCTCCACCACTGTAAAATCCGGCATAACGGTCTCTTTGTGCTCCGGTCACCGTGCTTTTTCCGGTGACTGTCAGCTGCTTTCCGAATGGGTTGACCGCATTGTCCGTGACGGAGATGTCTCCACTCAGGGTCAGCGTCCGGGTGACAGCATCATAACTTGCCTTGCCATCGTCCAGAATATTCGTTGCGTTGGCCGAGGTCACCCTCTTTCCATTCACAGCAAGTTCATAATCTGTCACGTCCGCCGCGAATGCAGCCGCAGGTAGCGTGGTCAGAGTCATGGCCGCTGCCAGAAAAGCGCTGAGCAGCCGCAGCTTTGGGGTGTGCTGGAGTTCATTTGTCATAAAAACATCCTCCTTCCGCCGTTCCGCTGCCCTGTGCGCTGCTTTTTTCAGTCTGCATCCGGGCGCAGAAAAACCGGCCTGTTATTCCTCTAATAAAAGAGTACAACGGGCCGGTGAAAAAAGCTATTAACCTGAGGTTAGTATTTTTTGGCGAACAACTCTGCCAGCTGGGCACGCTTCGTGCGCACCCCGCCGCCAATGCCCAGCTTGGAATAAAGCTGGTTTGTGTACTGCTTCACCGTTCCTTCCGAAAGGAACATCTTGGCAGCGATCTCTTTGTTGGTGCAGCGGTCCGCAATGAGCCTTGCCAGTGTAAGCTCCCGCTCTGTCAGCCGGGCGGCAGCTTCGGGCAGGGTCTCGCTGTGGTTCAATGCCCGGCAGCGTTCCTCCTGCGCTGCACCCAGAGCAAGGATGCGCCGGACAGCATCGGAATGGGACCCTTCCTGCGCTGCTTCCAGCAGAGGTTTCAGATCCCGGAAATTTTCTGCAAAGGGCATGATAAAGCCGTCCGGGGCGGCCTGCGCCAGAGCCTGCTGGAGCAGGCTCTGGCCCTCGTCCTGTCGGCCCAGCCGGGCATAGGCTGCCGCCATCTGGATCCGCAGATGCAGGGCCACAAGGTCATAGTGAAGGGCTTCGCACAGGGCCAGCAGGCCCGGGCTGCGGCCCAGCACCCGGGCCCATTCTCCCTGTGCCAGATACACCTGATTTTCGATCAGCCCGATCATGGGTTTGCCGGGAGCGAGGGTGTTTACGGTATTCATGCGGTGGGCGGCGTACACCTCCGGGATGCTGTCTGTCTGCCCCCGCAGGGCGTAGTAATAGGCGCAGATGGCGTTGAACAGATTGCGCCATGACATATTGTGCTGCCGGAGCATCTCTTCCCGCCGTACTTCCAGCGGGACCCGGGGCGTGTAGGGCCCGCAGAGGGACAGCCGCCACGCCAGAAAATCACAGCAGAGGGTCATGTTGGTCTGACCGTTGCCCTCGATCTGTGCATAGGCACGCTCCAACAGGATCTGCGCGTCGTCGAACCGCCCCTGCTGCAGATCTGCTTCTGCCCGCATGATGGTCTCCGCCCCCATGCCGTGCCCATTGGTGATCTTATAATAGTGGGGCATACATTCATCCATCTCCGCCAGCTCCCGGTCCAGCTGACCGGGCTGACGGTGGAACATCATCAGCACCGAGGGAGAACCGAAGGTCCACCCGCCGCTGTTCTGGATGCTGATAGCCGGGTGGGACATCTGCGCACTGGCGCTGCGGTGCAGGCGGCTCATGGCAGAGATATCGTTGTACATGAGAAAGCTCAGGATCAGGTCGCACTCTCCCAGAAGGCTGCCTTTTTCTTCCTGAGACCACTCCGGATGCTCTGCCACCGTGGTCAGCAGAAGCTGCTTCAGCTCCATCATTTTCGGGATCTGCCGCCAGTTGAACATACAGCGCATCAGCACCAGAATGGCAAAGGGGTGCCGCTTGAGCGTTTCCGCCGGACAGCGCCCCAGCCGTTCCAGCAGCTCTGCCGGGTCAAGGGAGGACAGCAGGATCCCGGCATCCCGTTCAATGACCTGCAGCGCTGCGTCGTAGTCTTTGCACGCCTCGTAGGCGGTCAGGGCATGGAGGTACTGCTGCTTTGCCTCATACCACGCCCCGTACCGTTCCCGGCAGGCATCCTGCTTTTCCGGCGTCAGCCGGGCAAACAGCCGCACGGCACACTCCTTGAGCATGTGATGAAACCGGAAGGTCTTTCCGTCCGGCAGTCGGGTCACAAAGGCGTTCTGCTCGGTCAGGGTCAGCAGGATCTCCTCTGCGTCCGGCATTTCGGTCACGACCCGTGCCATTTCCACCGTGAACTCATCCGCAAGCCCCATTATGGCAAGGAACTCCCGCTTTTGGGACGGCAGGTTTTCCAGCATCGCCGCCGTGAACATGGAGTAGATATCGGCATCCTCGCTCAGCAGGATGCCCCGCTCGGCTAAGGAGTGCAGATTCAGGTATATGGCAGAAAACCACCCCTCACAGGAGCGCAGAAGGCTTTCCACCTCTGCCTCGGTCAGATCCATGCCGCAGCGGTGGGCGTAGTGGGCAAGCTCGGTATGGTTGAGTCGCAGCTGCTCCCTGCCAATACGGTGCAGGCGATGCCCCAGCCGGAGGATCTCTTCCTTGGGCAGGAAGTTGTTCCGGCTTGCCACGATCAGGTGGATGTTCGCCGGCAGGCGGTTTGCCAGCCCGCACAGGAACTTTGCCGCTTTTTCGTCCTTTAACAGGTGGAAATCATCCAGAAACAGGTAGCAGGGCGTGTCTCCTGCCAGCACGGCGCACAGGTCATCCATCAACTGGGCGGCGCTGCTGGCATCTTCGGGGTATTCGCAGCCCGCCAGTGCTGTCAGCCCTGCTGCCGCAAAGGCGTTCTGAACACTTTTCCAGAAGATGAAGCGATTGTCGGAATAGATATTCACCCGCAGGATGACGGCCGCTTCCGTCTGCCTGCGCTGGTTCAAAAACCAGTTGACCGCCGTGGTCTTGCCGTAGCCCATAGGAGCCACCACCGCCGTTAGTGCGCTGACCGAAACAGGGCGCAGGGTCTCCTGCACCCGCTCCGAAATATAGATCGCGTTCAAGTCCGTTTTCCGCATCGTTTTTGCTCCTTCTCACCATCCGGAGGATCTGTGATTCACTGCATCAAGTATAACATAACTGCAGAAAAGCTGCATCCTGTTTTTCTTTGACAGATCATGCCGCATCCAGCAGCTCTTCGGGGTCTTCGATCGCTTCCTCGATCACCTCTTCCTCCGGCGTGGGCTCGTCCCCAGCGTCGAACCATCCGATCAGGCTGCGGATCGTGTCGCGGATAAAGAGCAGATCGTTGTCCAAATCGGCATCGGCATTCATCAGCTGCTGGACCATTTCGGGTTTGTCCGTGATAATGTCGTCTACGCCAAGGCTCAGCAGATCACTGGCGTCTTCCTGACGGTTGACCGTCCATGCAGAGATGGTTTTGCCGCGCAGGTGGATCTGCTGGACCATGCCGGGGGTGATGAAGGTGGACTCCACGCTGAAAAAGTCTGCGGCGGGCAGGTCATAATAGCTGCCCACGCCCAAAGCAAGGATATAGCCGGTCTGGATCTCCGGGGCAAGCTCCTTGACCTTGCAAAGGGTATCGTAACTTTGCGAGGTGATCACGCAGTCATCCTCAAAGCCCTTTTCATAGATGATCCGGACGGTCTCTGCCTCCAGCTCAGGTGTGGCCGCATTGGGCTTTATCTCGATGTTCAGCTGGATCCTGCCTTTGCACTGATCCAGAACTTCTTCCAGCGTGGGGACCTGGGTGCCGGTGTACTTCTGGCCGAACCAGCGCCCGGCGTCCAGTCTCCGCACTTCATCATAAGTCAGGTCATAAATGTTTTCATTCCGGCCGGCACAGCGGCGCAGGTTGGCGTCGTGCGTCACCATCGCAATACCGTCCTTTGTCATCTGAACGTCCAGCTCAGCGCGCTCACAGCCGTGGTCAATGGCAAGCTGGAAGGCGGGCAGGGTGTTTTCCGGTGCGGCGGCGGAATAGCCGCGGTGTGCCGTGACGATCGGCACAGTGCCGCCCAGCATTGAGCGCAGTGCATCGTCCTCCGGCAGAACAAAGTAGCAGGCGGCAAGCACGAAGGTGAGCAAAGTGGCACCGGCAATGGCGGCGGTCAGAAGCAATCTGCCATTGGAGCGGCAGGGTCTGCGGTCCGGGTCTGCCTCCGCTTCAAACGATAAGCTGCCCCGCAGGCGGTCATAGAGCGCGGCAATAACGGTGCACTGTGCAAGGGTGATGGTACAATCGATGAGAAACTGGAAGAAGGGAAGCTCAATGGTCAGCGCGGCACGGGACAGTGCAAACATGGCCTGCGTGCTCTGCATCCCGATGCTGATGATAATGCCGTACAGCGGCAGCGCGATGGCGGCAGTCAGCAGCAGAGAACGCAGCAGGGCCGAAACATTCCACCGCAGCAGCAGAAGAAATGTGCGGAGAATGCGCGTGCGGACATAGCCGACGCTTTCACGAACCGATTGCCACAGGCTTTTGTGCTCCAGAAGGAACAGCGGCAGCACCAGGACCCAGCTGATCAGGAGAACCAGAAGTGCGGCGCAGAGGGCCAGATAAAGCAGGTGATACCGGCTGTTGGCACGAATGACGCCCATGATATATTCCGGCACTGCAAGCTGAGTGATATAATTCACGGCAAGGAAAAAATTGGTGAAAGGGATCAGCAGGGCGCTGTAGACCAGAATGAGCCAGTTCTGCGGTAGAAAGGCATGACAGGCGTCCAGCAGGGAGGTGCACAGCAGTGCAGGCAGGCGGATGCTCTCGCCCTTGCGGGCAAGGTCCAGTCCATGCAGCAGGACGGAACATTCAAACAGCGACCAGAAGGCCGTCAGAACGGCGATGAGAACGATGCAGCCGATAATGGCAGGGGAGGTAAAAATATCCGAAGCATTGCTGTTGCTCAAATAGTGCATGGGAGCGAACCGCAGCGTCAGGGACCAGATCTGCTGCATCAGGGAAACGAACAACAGGTTCGTGGCAAGCTTGCAGAGGATGAGAATGGAGAAAAGTGCAGCTTCGGCGCGGTGCATCAGGGAAAAGACAGAGCGCCGCAGGACAGAATAGGTCTGATTTGCAGTGCGGAACGAAATGAACAGATCTTTCAATTTAGCAGAACCTTCTTCTTATAATTTGCGGGACAGCCGGTCGCAGAGCGTTGGAACGGGCTGTCCTGTGAAAATTTTTTACATGATCGGCAGAAGCAGACCGGAAAACAGCAGACATCCTGCGCCGTGCAGCCGGGGGCTGCCGCCTGAGAAAACAAAGCATCCGGCTGAGCCAGCCGGAAAAACTCTGCAAATATAATATAAATATAGTGTAACATATCTTTCTTTAAAATAAAATGCGGCAGAGACAAACGAAATCAACAAAAATGCAGGAAAAAATTTGGCAGGCACCGTACATGACCCGGAACTGTAGAAAAAGGGGGCTCTGGCAGAGGAACGCAGAATCGTTAAAAAATTATAGAACGGGGTGTGACGGATGTTGAATTGCATGGACTTTTATAGAAGCTCTTGCATTTTTATGGAAAATTCAGTATAATAAAACCAATTTTGAAAGCTCACACAGACAACCAGGAGGTCTTACCATGGCTTCAAAGATCAATAAGGGAGAAATCCTCGCCAAGTTTTTCGATGACGGGGAATACACTGCGCTGTTTGCTGATGGTGCAGTGAGCGCTGCCTGCGGCTATGCTGCAGGTCAGCAGGCTTACGCTGTTTATCAGAATGGCGAAGCTGTTACCGTAAAGGATGTTGAAAAGAACATCAAGGTTCTGGAAATGGCAGCACAGACTGGCTGCCCGGTCGTCACCTTCTACAACTCCGTTGGCGCAAAGCTGGCTGAGGGTCTGGACGTGCTGACCGCCAGTGCAAAGCTGAATGCGCAGATCGCAAAGGTTTCCGGCGTGATCCCGCAGGTGGCTGTTGTTCTGGGTGTCTGCGGCGGCACCAGCGCACTGAGCGCAGCCAATGCAGATGTCTGCATCATGGCTGAGGACGCAGAGCTGTTCTTCACCGCTCCGTTCACCTCTGCCGCCAAGGGCGACAAGGTGGCCGATGCCGGTACCGCAGCCGCCGCTGCAAAGGCTGGCGTGGCCGCTATCGTGGAGTCCACTGCTGCGGAAGCTGCCGAGAAGGCTGCTCACATCGTGGGCCTGCTGCCGGCCAACAACCTGACCGGCCCTGCGATCTTTGAGTTCGAGCAGCCCACTGCTGTTCTGGCTGCTGGTGCAGAGCCTGCAAAGGCTGCTGCCGCTGTGGTCGATAAGGACAGCGCCGTGGAGCTGTATGCAGGCTTTGGCAAGTCTGTCTATACCGCATTTGCAACCGTGGGCGGCAACGCTGTGGGTGTTGTGGCCACCGGCAAGAACCTGTGCCACAACTGCGTAGCCAAGGCTTCCCGTTTTGTGCGCCTGTGCGATGCTTTCAGTGTGCCGGTGATCACCATTGTGGATACCGAGGGCTTCGTGCCCAGCGCTACCGATGATATTGCAGGCGGCATCCGTGAGGCTGCCCGTCTGGCTGCCACCTATGCCGACGCTACCACTGCAAAGGTGGCTGTGCTGGCAGGCAAGGCTGTGGGCCCTGTCTACACCGCACTGGCCGCTGCTGATCTGCGCATTGCTGTGACCGGCTGCACTGTCAGCGCGCTGGAGCCCAGTGCTGCTGTCAGCGTACTGTACAAGGAAGAGATCGATGCTTCCGACAACATCATTGCAGCCACCAACGCAAAGGCTGCTGCCTACACCGCTGAGGTGTGCAGCGCAGCAAATGCGGTTGCCTGCGGTGCTGCTGACCTGACCTGCGATGCAGCGAATGTCCGTGCAAGCGTGGTTGCTGCACTGGAGCTGCTGAGCACCAAGCGTGCTGCCCGCCTGCCCAAGAAGCACGGCAACATGGCCCTGTAATCGTCTGTATAAATCTTTAGATACGATTTTGATTTGGAGGATCCTTCCATGAAGTACTACAATATTACCGTCAATGGCGTTGCTTACAGCGTCTCCGTGGAGGAGACTGCCGCTGGTGCTGCTCCCGTTGCTGCTGCAGCTCCTGCCGCACCCGCTGCTCCTAAGGCTGCTCCGGCTCCCGCCGCTGCACCCAAGGCTGCCGCAGGCGCTGCCGGTGCTGTTGCCGTCAAGGCTCCCATGCCCGGCAACATCCTGGATGTCAAGGTCAAGGCCGGTGCATCCGTCAAGGCCGGCGATGTGCTGGTGATCCTGGAGGCTATGAAGATGGAGAACGAGATCGTTGCTCCGCAGGACGGCACTGTGGCTTCCATCAACGTCAACAAGGGCGACACCGTCAACTCCGGTGACGTTCTGGTTTCCATGAACTAAGGGAGAGGTGACAATCATGGCCAAAAAGCCGATCAAGGTTACCGAGGTCGTCCTGCGCGATGCCCACCAGTCTCTGCTGGCAACCCGCATGACCATGGATGAGATGCGTCCCATCCTGCCGGAAATGGATAAGATCAACTACTTCTCCGTGGAGTGCTGGGGCGGCGCTACGTTCGACAGCTGCATCCGCTTCCTGGACGAAGATCCCTGGGACCGCCTGCGCATCCTGCGCAAGGAACTGCCCCACCAGAAGCTGCAGATGCTGTTCCGCGGCCAGAACATGCTGGGCTATCGTCCCTACGCAGATGACGCCGTTGAGTACTTTGTGCAGAAGTCTGTTGCAAACGGCATCGATGTCATCCGCATCTTTGATGCACTGAACGATCCGCGCAACCTGCAGACTGCTATCAAGGCAGCCAACAAGGAAGGCGCTCATGTGCAGGGCTGCATCAGCTACACCCTGAGCCCCGTGCACAACAACGAGTACTTTGCAGCCTACGCCAAGACTCTGGAGGAGATGGGTGCAAACTCCATCTGCATCAAGGATATGGCCGGTCTGCTGACTCCCTATACCTGCTACGATCTGGTCAAGAAGCTGAAGGAGACCGTCAGCATCCCTGTTGACATCCATAGCCACTACACCGCAGGTTTGGCTTCCATGTCCATCCTGAAGGGCATCGAGGCAGGTGCCGACATCATCGATACTGCCATGAGCCCCTTGAGCTTGGGCACCAGCCACATGCCCACCGAGAGTCTGGTCGCTGCCCTGCAGGGTACCGATTATGACACCGGTCTGGATCTGAAGCAGCTGAACGTTGTCCGCGCATACTTTGCAAAGCTGCGCGAAAAGTACATCGCCAACGGCCAGATCAGCCCCAAGAGTCTGGGCGTTGATGCCAACACCCTGCTGTATCAGGTGCCGGGCGGCATGTTCTCCAACATGCTCAAGCAGCTGAAGGATGCCGGCAAGGAAGACAAGCTGGATGAAGTGCTGGCTGAGATCCCCCGTGTCCGCGAGGATGCAGGCTATCCGCCGCTGGTCACTCCCACCAGCCAGATCGTTGGTACGCAGGCTGTGTTCAACGTTATCCTTGGTGAGCGCTACAAGATGGTCACCAAGGAGTTCAAGGGCCTGGTTCATGGCGACTATGGCAAGACTCCCGCTCCCATCAAGCCGGAGTTCACCAAGAAGATCCTGGGCGACGAGCAGCCCATCACCTGCCGCTTTGCCGATACGCTTGCTCCCGAAATGGACAAGCTGAAGGCGGAAGCTGCCAAGTGGGCAACGCAGGAAGAGGACGTGCTGACCTACGCAATGTTCCCGCAGGTGGCACCCAAGTTCTTCGACAAGCGTAATGCCAAGAAGCAGGGCGTTGATGGCGATCATGTGGACTACGCCAATCAGTCTCACCCCGTCTAAGTAACGGTATTTTAAGGGCTTCCCGCTGTGAGTGGGAGGCCCTTTTTGCATAGCAGGGCGGTGGGCAGGAGATGACATGGGTCGTGTAAACCGGCAGAAAATGTTTTTGCAAAAATCTTCCCCAAAAGGCAATGAACGCATTGACTTGAAAACATCCCCACTCTATAATGGATAAAAATGGATGTGCGCGGCATTCGGATATTGCCACAAAAGAAGGAGGGGACCCCTATGAGAAAAGTTACTGCCCAGCGCCTTGCAGAATTTACGGAGCGGGACTATGTGCTGACCTTTGGCGTTGGAAAACAGGAGTTTGACCGGATGCTGGCAGCACTGGAAGACGCTTATCGTAGGGAGCATAAGCGTAAGCTGCGCTTTACCAAGATCACCATGCTGGATAAGCTGGTGCTGACCCTGATCTACCGTCATGAATACCGCAGCATGGACAGCATTGCTGCAGAATACGAGGTCTCCCGCGATACCATTGAAGTGAATGTTCATTGGGTGGAGCAGACCCTGCTGAACGCAGATCTGATCCAGAAAAGCGTTACCTGTGTGTACAAAACCAACTGAAACAGGCTCCGGCACAAAATCTTTGGATTCTGTGCCGGAGCTTTTTTACTTATTGGCGTTCATTGCGGGCATTTTGGCCGGAATGCACAACAGTGCACCTTGAATTTTGGGCCGAAGAATAGTAAAATGAAGCTATATGTATCGTAACATGGGCTTGTGCACCCAAAGGCGGATACATATACCGGAATCTGTATGCAAAAACATTGAAAAACAGAAAATAGGAGAACGTTATGATCTTAAGCATGACCGGCTTTGGCCGTGGGACTGCTGTGCGCAATGGCCGTGAGATCACGGTGGAACTGCGCAGCGTCAATTCTCGCTACTTTGAGTATTCTTCGCGCATCCCGCGCACCTGCAGCTATCTGGACAGCCGACTGAAAAAGCAGCTCAACGAACGCATCACCCGCGGCAAGGTGGAGCTGAGCATGACTGTACAGAATGTAGATGCCGCAGATACCGTGGTTGCGGTCAACATGGAACTGGCCCGCAGCTATCAGCAGGCCATGCGGGATATCTCCGAGCAGCTGGGCGTCAAAAATGATATCTCTGCCGGGGTGATCACCCGCTTCCCGGATGTGCTCACCACCCGCCATGCGGATGTGGACGAGGAACAGCTGTGGGAGGATGTGTCTGCCGTTACGGCACAGGCGCTGGATCGCTTTGTGGAAATGCGCGCCGCCGAGGGTGCCAAGATGAAGGCCGATGTGGAGAACCGCCTGAATTTTCTGGAGGAATGCGTCGGCAAAGTGGAGACCCTGAGCGCGGGCCGTGTGGAGGCTTACACCACCCGTCTGTATGAAAAGCTCAAGGTCATTCTGGAAGACCGCGATATCGATGATGCCCGCGTGCTGACCGAAGCCGCCATCTTTGGCGACAAGACTGCTGTGGACGAGGAGACCGTCCGCCTGCGCAGTCATATCGCACAGTACCGGGACATTCTGGCCCTGAACGAGCCGGTGGGCCGCAAGCTGGACTTCCTGACGCAGGAACTGAACCGTGAGACCAATACCATTGGTTCCAAGTGTCAGGATCTGGACATCACCCGCATCGTGGTGGACATGAAGGCCGAGATCGAAAAGATCCGTGAACAGATCCAGAATCTGGAATGATGTAGTAAGATCCGGAGGAATTTATGAAGCTGATCAACATCGGGTTTGGCAATATGGTCAGTGCGGGCCGCGTGGTGGCTGTCGTCAGCCCGGACTCGGCCCCGGTCAAGCGTCTGATCAAGGAAGCGCGGGAGCGCGGGATGCTGATCGATGCATCCTATGGCCGCAGCACCCGTGCGGTGCTGATCATGGATTCCGATCACGTGGTTCTCTCGGCGCTCCAGCCGGAAACGGTGGCCAACCGCGCGGCAGGGCAGGAGAGCAGAATAACAGCAGAGGAGGAACCGTCCCATGGCGAATGATAAATATCTGTTTGTAGTTTCCGGTGCGGCAGGCACCGGCAAGGACAGCGTGGTGAAGGCACTGCGCGAAGCACACCCGGAGATCGAAAAGACCGTCTCCGCCACCACCCGTGCACCGCGTCCCGGTGAGCAGGAGGGCGTGGACTATTATTACCGCACCCGGGAGCAGTTCCGGCAGCTGATCGAGAACGATCAGGTGGTGGAGCACAACTTCTACAACGGCAACTACTACGGCACCCTGCGCGAAGAGGTGGACAAGCGTCTGGCAGCCCGGAAGGTGGTCGTTCTGGTCATCGATGTGCACGGCGCAGCGAATATCCGCCGCATGTTCCCCGGCGCGACCACCGTGTTCCTGCTGCCGCCCTCGGTGGAGGAGCTGGAACGCCGTCTGCGCGGCCGCGGCACCGAGACCGAGGACAGTATTCAGGAACGTCTTGCTACGGCCCGGCAGGAGCTGGCCCAGCAGGATAAATTCACCCTGAAACTGGTCAACGACCGGGTCGATACCTGCGCCGATGCACTGTATGAGGCAATCTGCCGCCGCATCGGAAGCGCAGAATAATATTTGAAGGAGCTGGACGAATGCCCAAAACGGTAGGCGTTGCCGTCAGCAATGCGACCTTCCACTTTGATAAGCTGTATACCTACGCGGTCATGCCGGACCAGCAGGACACCGTAAAGCTGGGCAGCATGGTGCTGGTGCCCTTTGGCCGGGGCAGCCGCGCCCGCATGGGCGTGGTGCTGGCCTGCGATGCCGAACCGGAAAGTGCAAAGCTGAAATATCTTTTCGACGTGGCCCCGGCTTCGGCCTGTCTGACGCCGGAACTGCTGCGTCTGGTGCACTTTCTGAAGGAACGCACCTTCTGCACCTATTATGAAGCGGTCAAGGCGGTCATTCCCTATGGTGCGCAGTACAAGCCCGCTGTGGCAGCAGACGGTGTGACGCCGGTGCTGCAAAAGCAGCTCACCCGCCACACAGAGAACTCTTACCGCCTTGTGGGCGGGCTGCCGCAAAAGCCCAAACCGACTGCCAAGCAGCTGGCGGCAGTGGCATTGCTGGGCGGCGGGCCCCGCACCCTGAACGAGCTGGAGGACAAGGGCATCAGCCGTGCTGTGCTGGATAATCTGTGCGCCAAAGGCGTGCTGGAATGCAGCAAGGTGAACAAGTCCATCGACCTGTATTCGTCTATTCCGCTCAAAAACGAGTCCATCTGTCTGACGGCAGAACAGCAGGCGGCTTACGATGCCCTGCTGCCAAAGCTGGAGGATGATGCGCCCCACTCGGCATTGCTGTACGGTGTGACCGGCAGCGGAAAAACGCTTGTATTTTTAAAGCTGATCGCACACTGTCTGGAACAGGGCCGGAAAGCGCTGGTGCTGGTGCCGGAAATCAGCCTGACGCCGCAGATGATCCTGCGGCTCAAGAGCCAGTTTGGCCGCCGGGTGGCGGTGCAGCACTCTGCCCTCAACCACACGGAACGTCTGCTGCAGTGGCAGATGATCCAGGACGGCGGTGCCGACATCGTGGTGGGCACCCGCAGTGCCATTTTTTCGCCGCTGGAAAACATCGGGCTCATCATCATCGATGAAGAGCAGGAGCACACCTACCGCTCGGAATCCGCGCCCCGCTATTCTGCCCACGAGGTGGCCCGGCAGCGTGCAGCGGAAAACGGTGCATTGCTGCTGCTGGCCAGCGCCACCCCCAGCACTGAGAGCTTTTACGCGGCCCAGCATGGCCGCACCCAGCTGGTGCGGCTTACCCAGCGCTACGGCGGCAACCCGCTGCCGAAGGTGCAGATCGTGGACATGCGCGCCGAGCTGGCATCGGGCAACCCCCGGGAGATCAGCCTTGCCATGGAGGATGCTATCCGCCGCAATCTGGACGCAGGCAAGCAGACCATTTTGCTGCTGAACCGCCGGGGCTACCAGACCATGGCCCAGTGCGAGGACTGCCGCGAGGTGCTTAAGTGCCAAAAGTGCAGCGTGCCCATGGTGTACCATAAATCGGCGCATAAGGTATTGTGCCACTACTGCGGCAGCCAGATGGAACCGCCCACCGTCTGCCCCACCTGCGGCGGCAAGCTGCAGTACCGGGGGTTCGGCACCCAGAAAGCGGAGGAAGAGCTTGCAAAACTCTTCCCGGATGCACGGGTGCTGCGGATGGATCAGGATTCTACCGCAGCCAAGGACGCCCACGAAAAGCTGCTGGCAAAATTTGCAGATCACGAATACGACATCATGGTGGGCACCCAGATGGTGGCCAAGGGACTGGATTTTGAGGATGTGACCCTTGTGGGCGTGCTGGGCATCGATTCACTGCTGTTTGCGCAGGGCTTCCGTGCCTACGAAAACGTGTTCAGCCTCATCACGCAGGTGGTAGGCCGCAGCGGCCGGGCCAAAGACCCGGGCTTCGCCATCATCCAGACCACTGACCCCGATAACCCGGTGCTGAACCTTGCCGCCGCGCAGGACTACGACGCCTTCTTCGAGCAGGAAATTGCATATCGCAAGCTGGGCCTCTACCCGCCCTTCTGCGGGCTGTGTGTCATCGGCTTTGCAGGTGCAAAGGAGATCGAGACGGCAAGGGCCGCAGCGCGCTTTGCGGCTCTTCTGGGCCAGCAGGCAGCAAAACAGCCGGACCTACCGCTGCGGGTGCTGGGGCCGACCCCCGGCAGCATCGAGAAGATCAACGACACTTATCGCTATAAGCTTACCATCAAGTGCCGCAACGACCGCCGCTTCCGCGACCTCGTGCGCAGCGCACTGGAATTGTATGAACAGGAAAAACTTCCGTCCAAGGCCACCGTTGCGGTGGATCTGCATTCGGACGGAGATATCTGATTAGGAGGTACCATAAATGGCAATCCGTAACATTGTAAAAGAGGGCGACCCCATCCTGAACAAGGTCTGCCGCCCCGTGACTACCTTTGATGACCGTCTGGCTACCCTGCTGGATGACATGCACGAGACCATGATCGCCGCCGACGGCGTGGGTTTGGCCGGCCCGCAGGTGGGCATGCTGCGCCGCCTGTTTGTGGTGTGGGACACCACCGATGCCCCGGAGGAGATCCCGGAGGATTACGAGTACAAGTTTATCGACTTTGTGAACCCGGAGATCCTGGCCGTATCCGAGGAAGAGGAGACCGCCTACGAGGGCTGTCTGTCCTTCCCGGGCCACAACGGCGCTGTGACCCGCCCCGCCGCTGTCAAGGTGCGCGCACAGGATCGCCACGGTGAGTGGTTCGAGCTGGAAGCCGGGGATCTGCTGGGCCGCTGCATCCAGCATGAGAACGACCATCTGGACGGCATCACCATCATGCAGTCCAGCGAGTATTTCTATGAGGATACCGAAGAGGGCAAAAAAGCTGCCCGCGAAGCGAAAGGAAACAACTGATGCGCATTCTGTTCATGGGCACGCCGGATATTGCCGCCGAGTGCCTGAAAGCCTTGTATGCTGCCGGGCATGACATCTGTGCAGTGTATACCCGTCGGGATAAGCCGGTTGGCCGCAAGCAGGTGCTGACCGCACCGCCGGTGAAGGAAGTGGCGCTTGCCCACGGCACGCCGGTGTTCCAGCCCCGTACCCTGCGGGACGGCAGCGAAGATGAAAATATCCGCGCACTGGCCCCGGAGCTGATCGTGGTGGTGGCTTATGGCTGCATCCTGCCGAAGTCGGTGCTGGGAACGCCGAAATATGGCTGCATCAACCTGCACGTCTCCCTGTTGCCCAAGTATCGCGGCAGCGCTCCGGTGCAGTGGGCTGTGCTGAACGGCGATGCCGAGACCGGTGTTTCCATCATGCAGATGGACGAGGGGCTGGACACCGGCGACGTGCTCTGCTGTGAAAAGCTCGCCATTGATCCGGAGGAGACCAGCGGCGAGCTGTTTGACCGCGTGACCGCCGTGGGTGCCCGGGTACTGTGCGAGGTGGTGCCCGCCATCGCTGCCGGCACGCTGATTGCACAGCCGCAGGACCATGAAAACGCCTGCCTTGCTCCCATGCTCAATAAAGAGATGGCGGAGTTTCGCCTTACCGAATCTGCCGCTCACATCCACAACTGGGTGCGCGGCATGAACCCGTGGCCCGGCGCATGGTTTGTCACCTCCGGCGGAAAGAAGCTCAAGGTGATGGAGTGCCGTGCGGTGGAAGCTTCCGGCAAAGCGCCCGGCACGGTGCTGGCGACAAAGCCGCTGACCGTGGCCTGCGGAGAAGGTGCTGTCCAGCTTTTGAATGTGGTGCCGGAGGGCAAAAAGCCCATGGACGGCACCGCATTTTCCGCCGGTCAGCGCCTCAAGACGGGGGATATCCTCTGATGGCGGCAAATCCGCGCGCGGCAGCTGTGGCGGCGCTGGTACGGCAGGAGCAGGCCGGTTTTTCCAACCTTGTTCTGGATGCCGAGCTTAAACGCCAGCAGCTGGAGGGCCGCGATAAAGCTTTTGCCAGCGCCATTTTCTATACCGTACTGGAACATCAGGGCACGCTGGATCACATTCTGTGCCAGTTCCTGCCCAAGGGCCTTGCAAAGCTGGATGCACCGGTGCGCGAGATCCTGCGTGCCGCGCTGGCACAGGCCCGCTATATGCAGGTGCCGGTATCCGCAGCGGTGAACGAAGCGGTCAAGCTGACCCGCACCTTCAAAAAATCCAGCGCATCCGGTCTTGTCAACGCGGTGCTGCGCAAGGCATGCAGCTACGACCTGAACACCGCAAGCTTCAAAAACGAAGTGGAGCGGCTCATGGTGCTGGGCTCTGCCGGGCGGGATGTGGCGGAATTTCTGCACAAAAACTACCCGGATGAAGCACTGGATATCCTCACCTACAAAGCCGATGGCGGCATGACCAGCCTGCGGGCAAACCCGCTGAAGACAAGCGCAGAAGAACTCTGCACAAAGCTGCTGACTTCCGGAGCAAAGGAAGCAAAGCCCGGCGTTATGCCCGGCAGTGTGCTGGCCCGGTTCGAGGGAAGCCCGGCGGAAAACGAGCTGTTCCGGCAGGGATATTTCCATGTGGAAGGGCAGGCCAGCCAGCTGGCAGCGCTCTGCGTGGAAGCAAAGCCCGGTGAAACGGTCATCGACCTGTGCGCGGCCCCCGGCGGCAAGACCGTCCTGCTGGCCGAACAGATGCAGAATACCGGCAGGCTCTACAGCTGCGATGCTGCCGAGAACCGCGTGGGTCTGATCCGCACGACGGTGCAACGCATGGGACTGACCAATGTGAAAGTCCTGTGCAGAGATGCCACCAAGGGAAACCCGGCTCTGCCGCAGGCCGACCGCATCCTTGCAGATGTGCCCTGCAGTGGTCTGGGCATTCTGGCTAAAAAGCCGGATCTGCGCTACAAAAAGCTGGAACCGGCCCGCGAAGCTGAATTATTGGCCACGCAGTCGGCCATCCTCGATACGGCGGCACAGCTGCTCAAACCGGGCGGCAGGCTGGTGTACTCCACCTGTACCATCGACCCGGCAGAGAACCAGCAGCAGATCGCGGCATTTCTGGTCCGTCACCCGGAATTTACAGTGGTAAAGCCCGCCGTGGCGCTGCCGGCCGGGATGACGGCAGGGGAGCACGGTGCGCTTTCGGTGCCCACCCGTACCGGCATGGATGGATTTTTCCTGTGCGCCATGCAGAAAAACGGGTGAGAGCTGCAATGAAACAGGCAGCTTATTCGTAAAAACCAATAGGAGAACACAATGGAACAAAAACGCTGTATCTCTTCCCTGACGCTGGCAGAGCTGACCGCTGAACTGAAAGCGATGGGCCAGCCGGGCTTCCGGGCAAAGCAGATCTTCCACTGGGTGCACCAGAAGCTGGTCACCGAGTTTTCTGCTATGACCGACCAGCCCAAGACCCTGCTGGCAAAGCTGGAAGAAAGCTTCTATATCGCAGCACCCCAGATCGAGCGTCGGCAGCAAGCAAAGGACGGCACCGTAAAATATCTGCTGCGCATGGCAGACGGCAACTGCATCGAGACCGTTGTCATGCGCTACCACTACGGCAATACCGTGTGTGTGTCCACTCAGGTGGGCTGCCGCATGGGCTGCCGCTTCTGTGCCTCTACGCAGGCAGGCCGGGTGCGCAATCTGGAAGCCGGCGAGATCTGCTCCGAAATTTACACCGCACAGAAGGATATTGGCGAGCGCATTTCCCACATCGTGCTCATGGGCATCGGGGAACCGCTGGACAACTTTGACGAAGTGATGAAATTTCTGGAAAATATCACTTCGCCCGAGGGTGTCAACATCGGGATGCGCAACATCAGTCTTTCCACCTGCGGCCTTGTGCCAAAGATCGATCTGCTGGCCGAGAAAAAGCTGCAACTCACCCTTTCGGTGTCGCTGCACGCGCCCAACAACGAGATCCGCAGCGGCATGATGCCGGTGAACGACGCCTACCCCGTGGAAGTGCTGATGCAGGCCGTGCGCCGCTATCAGGATACCACCGGACGCCGGGTGAGCTTTGAGTATTCCATGGTGCGCGGCGTCAACGATTCGGATGCCTGTGCAAAGCAGCTGGCAAACCTCATCCGGGGCATGGGGGCTCATGTGAACCTGATCCCCATCAACCCTGTGGACGGCAGCCCGTATTCGGCTACCGATGCCGCCAATGTGCGCCGCTTCCAGCAGAAGCTGGAAAGCCTTGGCGTCAATGCTACGGTGCGCCGACGTCTTGGCAGCGAGATCAGCGCCGCCTGCGGCCAGCTGCGCCGGGACGAAATGAACGGGAAAGCGTAAAATAGAGGGAGTATCCTATGAAACTTGCAGGAAAAACGGATGTCGGCCGGGTCCGGCAGGATAATCAGGACGATTATCGCGCAGGAGAACTGCCCGGCGATGCCGCATGGCTGCTGGTGTGTGACGGCATGGGCGGTGCACGCGGCGGCAGGGAAGCCAGTCAGAGCGCATGTGATGTCATTGAGCGCTGCTTTCAGGAGCAGTATGCTTCCAAGTGCCTGCCCGGCGAGGAAGAGACCTTCCTGAAAAAAACACTGCTCAGCGCCAACCGCTTTGTGTTCCAGAAGGCCCTGCGGGAGGAAGAACTGGCAGGCATGGGCACTACGGCGGTGTGTGCACTGGTGCGCTCCGGCAGGGTGTATCTGTGCCATGCAGGCGACTCGCGGGCGTACCTGTACCGGGATGGGCAGCTTGCCCAGCTCACCCACGACCACTCCTACGTGCAGGAGCTGGTGGACTGCGGCACCATTACCGTGGAGGAAGCCGAGCATCACCCCCAGAAGAACATCATCACCCGTGCTCTGGGTGTGGACTACCGGCTGGAACCGGAGTTTGCCACCGCACAGCTGCACAGCGGAGATATCCTGCTGCTGTGCTCGGACGGCCTGACCAATGCGGTGCCCAAAGAACAGCTGGAACAGCTGCTGTGCACGGGAAAGTTCTATGATCTGCCGGATCTGCTGATCCGCACTGCCAACGAAAACGGCGGCCCGGATAACATCACCGCGCTGCTTCTGTGTGTGGAGGAGGTGCGCTGATGGACAACCTGATCGGCAAAAAGCTGGATGGTCTGTATGAGGTGAAGGAGCTGATCGGCTCCGGCGGCATGGCGAACGTCTACAAGGCGGTCATGCTTGGTCAGAACGGCCCTGTTCCCGCCGGGACAGTGGTGGCGGTCAAGGTGCTGCGGCAGGAGTATATGCATGACCCGGATCTTGTGCGCCGCTTTAAAAATGAATCCAAGGCCATCTCGCTGCTGAACCACCCGAACATCGTCAAGGTATATGATGTTTCGGTGAACGATGATCTGCAGTATATCGTGATGGAATATGTGGACGGCATGACCCTGCGCGAGTACCTTAACCAGCGCGGTGGCAGGCTGACCAACCGGGAGACTGTGCATTTCATCTCTCAGATCTTAAAGGCGCTGGAACATGCCCATGCCAACGGTGTGGTGCACCGGGATATCAAACCCCAGAACATCATGCTTCTGGACAATGGTCAGCTGCGCATGATGGATTTTGGCATCGCGCGCATCTCCCGGGCCGAGAATCAGCTGCTCAGCGGCAAGGCCATGGGCAGCGTGCATTATATCAGTCCGGAGCAGGCCAAAGGTGATGAGACCGACTGCACCAGCGATATCTACTCGGTGGGCGTGATGATGTACGAGATGCTCAGCGGTCATCTGCCCTTTGACGCAGACGACATGGTGGAGGTCGCCATCAAGCAGATCTCGGATAAGCCGAAGTCTCTGCACGAGATCGCGCCGGAGGTACCGAACGCACTGGTGGAGATCACCGAAAAAGCCATGGCAAAGCCGCCGCAGAACCGCTATGCTTCTGCCCGCGAGATGCTGGATGCACTGGACGCCTACGTGCAGAATCCCTCCGTGATGTTCGAGTACAAATATATTACAGAAGATGCACCCGAAAAGGTGGTGAAACGTACCATGAGCCAGAACCGCACAAATCGACCTGCCGAAAAACCTGCGCCCCGCAGCAAAAAGACTGCATCCCGCAAAAAGAAGCGCCGTACCATTTATCTTCCGGCGCTGCTGGGCATCACCATTGCATTTGCCCTTGCCTGCCTTGCACTGTGCTGGATGATCCTGAACGATTCCTCCAACCTGATGAACAACAAAGCAGATATCACGCTGGGCGATTATATCGGCATGACGCAGGACGAGGCTGCCGCCACTGAGCAGGTTGTCTCCGGCCAGATCAGTGTTACCTGGGAGCAGGAGTACAACAGTGACTATGCGGCGGGCTATATCTACAAGCAGTCGCCGGTCTCCGGCCGCACGGTGCGTGAGGGCCAGAATGTGACCCTTACTGTCAGTCTGGGCACCCAGTATGTCACGGTGCCCGATCTGACCAACTATGTGCAGGCAGATGCAGAGCAGCAGCTCAAAGATCTGGGAGTCTCGGTGCTGGTGACGCAGGCTGTGGATACCACAGTGGCATCCGGTGCGGTCATCCGCACCGATCCGGCGGCAGGCAGTCAGGTGGCAGCGGGCAGCACGGTAGTGGTCTATATCAGCCGCCCGCAGGTGGCCACCACCACCAAGGTACCCTCGCTCATTGGCATGAGCGCCGGGGATGCCCGCACCCTGCTGGTGCAGAATCATCTGGGTCTGGGCAGCCAGTCTGAGCAGTACAGTGACCAGCCGGTGGGCACCGTCATCAGTCAGGACCCGGCGGCAGGCGCTACCGCAAAGCTGAATGGCCGGGTGAACATCGTGGTCAGTGCCGGGCCGGAGCCTGCACCGGAACCGGAAGCACCCAGCGACAGCACGACAGGCGGCGACTGGTGGAGCGGCCTGTTCGGCGGTGGTTCGTCCTCCTCTTCCTCCAGCACAACAGCGAGTGGTGAGCAGGGCACAGCGGGCAGCGGGGAGCCTTCCCAGACTCCGCTGACCGACTGGTGGTCCTCGCTGCTGAGCTGACGGAGGCGCACATGAAAGGATATATCACAAAGGGCATCGGCGGCTTTTACTACGTAAAAACGCCGGAAGGCATTGTGGAGTGCAAACCCCGCGGCATCTTCCGCAAACAGAAGATCACGCCGGTTGCAGGCGACGAAGTGACGCTGGAAACCGAGAACGGTGTTTCGGTCATTGCGGAGATCGCACCGCGAAAGAACGTTTTTGTGCGCCCCCCGATGGCAAACCTCGATCTGCTGTTTCTGGTGGCAAGCACCACCCAGCCCACCCCCAGCACGCTGGTTCTGGATAAGCTTTCTGCCATTGCGGTGGACAAGGGCGTGCAGCCGGTGATCGTGTGCACCAAGGGCGATCTGGCCGAGGCAGAGTTCCTGCGCTCTGCCTACGAAAGATCCACCCTGCCGTTCATTCGCATCGACTATGAGACCGGTGCAGGACTGGACGAGGTGAAGCAGTGGATCAATGGCCGGCTGTGCGCCTTCTGCGGCAACTCCGGCGTGGGAAAGTCCACCCTGCTGAACCATCTGCTGCCGGAAGCCGAGCGGGAGACCAGTGCCATCAGCCAGAAGCTGGGCCGCGGCCGCCACACCACCCGTGAGGTGACCATCTTTGAAGCCTTTGGCGGGCGCATTGCGGATACGCCGGGCTTTGCCAGTCTGGAAGCGAACCGCGCCGGTTTTATCTCCAAGGAAAATCTGGAGCATGCGTTCCCGGAGTTCGGGCCTTATCTGGGACAGTGCCAGTTCACAGGCTGCTCCCACCGCAGCGAAAAAGGCTGCGCCGTGCGCGCGGCACTGGCAGAGGGCAGGCTCTCTCAGACCCGGTACGACAGCTACTGCGCCATGTACGAGGAAGTCAAGGACGTGAAGGATTGGCAGCGCCCGAAAGTATAAAGGATAAGGAAGAGATTCATGTCACGCTGTGTGATCATTTCGGCCTGCCCGGTCGCGCCGGAGCTGGCAAAGGCCCTGCGGCCGGACGATTTTATCATTGCCTGCGATGCAGGCTATCGCAACTGTGTCCCGCTGGGCTGTAAGCCCGATATCATCCTGGGCGATTTTGACACCGCCCCCTGCCCGGAAAAGCAGGATGACGACATCATCGTTCTGCCCCACGTCAAGGATGATACCGACACTGAGTATGCCGCAAAGCTGGCCTCAGAAAAAGGTTTTGATGAGGTGCTGCTGCTGGGCGGCCTTGGTGGCAGACGTGTAGAGCATACGCTTGCAAACCTGTGCACAGGCCTTGGGCTGGAGCGGCGCGGCGTGCGCACCACTCTGCTGGACGAGCGCAGCCGCATCACCTACGTGATGCCCGGCGAGACCCGCCGCTACCCGAAGGAGAATTATTTCTTTTTCTCGGCCTTTCCGATGGAGGGCAGGGCAGAGGGCGTGTGCGAACACGGCTCTTATTATGAGTTGGATAACGCAGAGCTGACCGCCGCGTATCCGCTGGGGGTCAGCAACGAGTACGCCGAAGGTTCGGACTGCATCACCATCAGCACCCGCAGCGGTGCGCTGGTGGCGGTGGAGACCATCCCGGACTGATGCCTGCTGCTTCTGCCGGAACGTTTTGTCTGCTGCCCGCATAGGATGGAGCAGAAAACGGAAAGGCAGGGGAGAGCATATGCAGGTAGTTGTAATCCAGAGCCCCAAGGCCTTGCGCGGGATCCTGCGCAGGCTGTTCGGCATCAAAAAGGAAAACTGAAAGATCCCCTCTCTGTTCTGGACGTACCGTCAGAGAGGGGATCTTGTTGTTGGTGTTTTTTCTGCTCCCGCAAAATCAGGCAGTATTGGGCAGTATCTGGCAGTATTTGACCACTGCCAAAAACGAAAAACCCGCGAAGTTACGAATTTTTAATGTAACTTCGCGGGTTCTCTATGGTGCGAGGGAGGGGACTCGAACCCCCAAGGATAAACCACACGCACCTCAAACGTGCGCGTCTGCCAGTTCCGCCACCCTCGCATATTCTGTTCGTGCTGTCCATCCAACTCCTGAGGTTTGAAGCTGTGCTTGCGGACTGCTTGAATATATTACCACGTTCCTGTCGGATAGTCAAGCTCTTTTTCCCTTTTTTGAAAAAAATCCGGCGTAAGCATAGATACAGCGGTTGTATGAGGGGGAGATCGCCGGAAAACTCATGCCCAGAAAAAACGCACAAGTTGAAATGCATCGGGACATGTGATATTATAAGTACAACTATGGAAAAGCAACGGTGCGGTTGAAGCATCGGGGGAGATAAAAATGAACGATGATGTAGTGGTGTCCGTTCTTTGTATCGCATATAACCATGAAAAATACATCCGTAGCGCATTGGACGGATTCGTGAATCAAAAGACGAACTTCCGGTACGAAGTTCTTATAAATGATGATGCGTCCACAGATCACACGGCTGCGATCATCGCAGAATATGAGGCAAAGTATCCGGACATCATTAAACCGGTCTACCAGACTGAAAATCAGTATTCTAAGGGTGTATTCATCACGAAAAGCATTCTTTTCCCTCGGTCGAAGGGAAAGTATACGGCGATCTGTGAAGGCGACGACTATTGGTGCGATGAAAACAAACTGCAAAAGCAGGTGGATTTTCTGGAATCGCATGAGGGGTATGCGGCCTGTGTGCACAATACCCGGCTGTTGGACTGCCGCACGGGCGGTTCGTGGCCGATGTATAAAGGAGAACAGGATCGTGACCTCACATTCAAGGAGGTCGTCAATTACAGTGCAGCCTGTTTCCATACGTCCTCGATTTTATGCAGGAGAGAGTGGTTCTGCATACCGGATGAACTCAGAGCAAATGGATTCGGCGATTATCCGCGTGCAGTTTATATGCGGCTGAACGGGAAGATCCACTATTTAAAGGATATCATGTCTGTCTACCGGATGTTTACCGCCGGTTCGTGGACTGCCCGGAACCAGAACAACGCATCTAAGCAACAGCGCATTTGCAGCCAGAAAGCGAGAACGGACTTTACAGAAAAGCTCCGCCGTTACTGCCGCGAACAGGGGGTTGCGCCCGAATACCAGAAGGCGGTAAATGATGTGGCGAACCGTGACCAGCTGCAGCTGGCAGTTCTCCAGAAAGGCGGCAGATGCCTTTTGCATGGTCCGCAGCTGGGCATTTTTATGGGACTGTCGCTGGAAAAGAAAATACATGTGCTGGATACGGTACGGACGGAGTTTAAGACAGAACGAAATGAAAAAAGATAAGAACATTATTCTTGACAACTTTATCTGGCGCTTTGCAGAGCGCTGCGGTGCCCAGCTTGTGACAGCCGTTGTAACGCTGCTGCTGGCCCGTATTCTGGTGCCGGAAGATTACGGCAGGACGGCGCTGGTGGCGGTGTTCATCAACATTTTGCAGGTGTTCATCGACAGCGGTCTTGGTACAGCACTGATCCAGAAAAAAGATGCAGACGATCTGGATTTTTCATCGGTATTCTATTTCAATTTTGCGGTGTGTCTGGTGCTGTATGCCGGAATGTTCATTGCGGCACCTTATATTGCGGCATTCTATAAAGATCCTTCGCTGACGCCCGTGGTTCGCGTTGCCAGCCTGACGCTGGTGTTTTCCGGTGTCAAAGGCATCCAGCAGGCCTATGTGTCCCGCAATATGATGTTCAAACGCTTTTTCTTTGCAACGCTGGGCGGTACGCTGTTCTCCGCATTTCTGGGGCTTGGCATGGCTTATGCCGGGTTTGGCGTCTGGGCGTTGGTGGCACAGCAGCTTTCCAACACGGCCATTGATACGCTGATCCTTTGGCTCACGGTGCATTGGAGACCGAAAGCGGTCTTTTCTTGGCAACGCCTGAAAGGGCTGCTATCCTATGGCTGGAGACTGCTGGCTTCCTCCCTGTTGGATACCGTATACAATAATCTGCGCAGCCTTGTGATCGGCCGCGTTTACACATCGGCTGATCTTGCTTTTTATAATGAGGGTATGCTTGCGCCGGATGTTATTGCGGTCAACGTGGATTCTTCCATTGACAGCGTTCTGCTCCCGGCAATGTCTGCCGTGCAGGACGAGCCTGCGCGGGTGAAAAACATGACCCGCCGTGCCATCAAGACCTGCGTTTACGTCATTGCGCCGCTGATGATGGCGATGTTCTTCTGCGCAGAGCCGCTCGTCCGGCTGGTGCTGACCGAGAAATGGCTGCCCTGTGTACCGTATCTACGGATTTTCTGCATCACCTACATGTTCTATCCGATCCACACGGCAAACCTGAATGCAATCAAGGCAATGGGCCGCAGCGGAGTGTATCTGAAGTTGGAGATCAGCAAGAAGATCATGGGCCTGACCCTGCTCCTGCTGACCTACCGCATCAGCGTGATGGCAATGGCCTACAGCCTGATCCTGAGCAGCCTGCTGAGCCAGCTCATCAATACATGGCCGAACAGAAAATTACTGGATTATCGCTATCTGGAACAGCTGAAAGACATCCTGCCCAGCATTCTGCTGGCTATTTTCATGGGCTGCTGCATGTGGCTGGTCAATCTTGCACATCTGCCGGACATCGTAACGCTGGTCATTCAGATCCTGATCGGTGTAGCGGTGTATCTGGGCGGTTCTGCACTGCTGAAGCTGGATACGTTTGAATATCTCTGGAATGTGGTGAAGCCCAAAATTCAGAAAAAGCCGTGGGCTGATAATGAAGAGTGAACAGCGCAGGGGCTTAAAACGGGAAGAGTTTTAGCATGCAATGCATATCATTGATACTTTTCTGCAAAGGAGCGGATCGTTTCTGTGAAACTTGGTATTATGCAACCGTATTTTGTGCCGTACATTGGTTATTGGCAGCTGATGAATGCGGTCGATGAATATGTGATTTACGATGATGTGAATTTTATCAAGGGCGGTTGGATTAACCGGAATCGCATTTTGGTCAATGACCAGCCAAAATACTTTAATGTACCAATGCTTGGTGCAAGCTCTATGAAACACATCAACGAAGTAGGTGTCAACAATGACCCAAAACTGATCCGGAAAAATCTGGATCAGCTGATGCGGGCATACAGCAAGGCCCCATATTATGATAAAGTATTCCCACTTATGGAGAAAATTCTTACCAGTGAAAAGGAAAATCTTGCACAGTACAATGCCGAATCTTTCCGGCTTATCAACAAATATCTGGGAATCACGACAAAACTGATTGTTTCTTCGACGCTGGAAAAAGACTGCACTCTGAAAGGACAGGACAAGGTTCTGGAAATCTGCAAGCTTTTGGGAGCGACGGAATACTACAATGCCATCGGAGGACAGGAACTTTACTCGTTTGCGGATTTTCGTCGGCAGGGAGTTAAGCTTAGCTTTCTGAAAACAGAATCGATCACTTACGATCAGTTCGGCGGAGAATTTCAGCCGAATCTATCCATCGTCGATGTGATGATGTTCAATTCAGCAGACACTGTCCGAGAAATGCTGGGCCGGTATCAGCTGATTTGCGAATAAGGGAAAATGAAAAATGAAAAAAATACTTGTATTTGGCGCAAGCGGTGATACCGGGACATATTTCGTGCGTTATTTCCTGGATCATTACAACGACAGTGAATATGAAGTGGTTGCTGTCGGTACACGGGAAACGGACCGTTTTGCACGGATGGGCGTGCCGTATTATCGTGTGGACATCACGCAGAAAAATGCATTTGACTGCTTGCCCAAAGATATCTATGCGGTGGTGGACCTTGCTGGCGCAATGCCGGCAAGGATGAAAGGATACGACCCCTATAAATATATTGATGTGAATATCACCGGCACTCTGAATATTCTGGAATTTTGCCGAAAAACCGGAGCGGATCGCATCCTGTTCGCACAAAGCTTTGGCGACATCAAGGACCATGCAGAGAAAGACCCGCTGTTGACTGTAGATTTGCCAAGAAAATTCAGCTTTAAATCGGATCATACCGTTTATGTTATGAGCAAAGATTTTGCGGTGGATCTGATTGAAAATTATCATCAGATGTATGGACTGAAACGGTTCATTTTCAGACTTCCTACGATCTACCTGTATTCGCCCATTGATACATACTATGTTGATGGAACGAATCGAAAAATCGGTTATCGAATCTTAATTGACAAAGCCGCTCAAGGCGAAACGATCGAAGTTTGGGGCGACCCGAACCGCGTCAAGGATATGGTTTATGTCAAAGATTTTTGCCAGATGCTCTATAAGGCAGTTTTCGCAGACCGGACAGAAGGCTATTATAATGTTGGAACCGGCGTAGGAACATCGCTGCTCCGACAGATCGAGGGTATGATAGAAGTGTTTGGCCCGGAGAATAAAAAATCTGAGATCATTATGCGCCCGGATAAACCTAATGCACCACAGTATGTGATGGATATTGCCCCTGCCCGTAGGGAACTTGGGTACGAACCTGAGTATGATTACATTTCGATGCTGCAGGATATGAAAATGGAAATGGAAAAGTCTGCGCAGCAGAGTCTTTTCTGATCAAGAACGGAAAGGTGAGCAGAATTGGACAATAATATCCTTGTTACCCGTTCCTCCATGCCCAGCATGGAAGAATACATTGAAGAGATCCGCTCCATCTGGGACAGCCACTGGCTGACCAACATGGGCGAAAAACACAAAGCCCTGCAGGCTGAACTGCAAAAGTACATGGGCGTGCCTGCTGTGGAGCTGCTCACCAACGGCCACATGGCGCTGGAACTTTCTCTGCAGGCCATGAATCTGCAGGGCGAGGTCATCACCACACCGTTCACTTTTGCGTCCACCACCCACGCCATCGTGCGCAACGGGCTGGAACCGGTGTTCTGTGATATCGACCCCGAGACCTACACCATGGATGTGACCCGGATCGAGCGGCTCATCACCGACCGAACCTGTGCCATCCTGCCGGTACATGTGTACGGCAATGTCTGCAACATCGAAGAGATCGAGTGCATCGCCCACAAGTATGGTCTGAAGGTGCTGTACGATGCCGCCCATACCTTTGGCGAGACCTATAAGGGGCAGGGCATCGGTAATTTTGGCGATGCCTCCTGCTTCAGTTTCCATGCCACCAAGGTGTTCAACACCATTGAGGGCGGTGCGGTCTGCTATCGGGACCCGGATATGGGCCGCAGGCTGTACGAGCTGAAAAACTTTGGCATCCATGGCCCAGAAGAGGTGGATGCCGTGGGCGCCAACGCCAAGATGAACGAGTTCTGTGCCGCTATGGGTCTGTGCAACCTGCGCCATGTGGATGAGGAGATCGCCAAGCGCAGGGCTGTGGTGGAGCGCTACCGTGAGCATCTGGAAGGCGTGGACGGTCTGCGCCTGAATGCGCAGCAGCCGGAGGTCAGGTCCAACTACGCCTACTTCCCGGTGGTGTTTGACGAAAATCTCTTTGGTGCCAGCCGCAATGAGGTAATGGATGCACTGGCCCAAAACGGAATAGGCGCGCGCAAGTATTTTTATCCGCTCACCAACACCTTCGAGTGCTTCCACGGTAAATACGATGTGGACGCAACGCCGGTGGCTCTGCATGTGGCAAAACGGGTGCTGACCCTGCCGCTGTATGCCGACCTTTCCATGGAGGATGTGGACCGCATCTGCAAGATCGTCTTAGAGCAGAAACTGTAATATCAATATAGGAAAAACTGTCCGCCGGGTGTCTGTGCCCGGCGGATTTTTTGTGGAGCAGGGGAGAAACACCACGCAGAAGGGGAGCTGTTTGTCCCGCCGCGAGGGCGTAAAGATCGTGAATTTCTAAACGAACTTTCGGATTTTTGCCTGCATGAGAGGAGATTTTTGTTCTTTTTGTCTAAAGTATACAAGAATAAACACTAAATTCCGGCAAAGCGTCCATTGAAAAAAATGAACTGATATACTAGAATATAAGTACAAGAGCGCGGCACACGGCTGCGCGGAAAATGCAAAGCAAAAAATATAAAACAGGAGGATTTTCCTATGCCTATGAAAATGGGTTGGCGCTGGTATGGCGAGGGCAACGATCCCGTCAGCCTGAGCGACATCAAGCAGATCCCCGGTGTGACCAGCATCGTCTGGGCGCTGCACGACAAAATGCCCGGTGAGATCTGGGAAATCGACGAGATCCAGAAGGTAGCCGATCAGATCCACGCCTACGGCTTTGATATGGATGTTGTTGAGTCGGTCAATGTTCACGATGACATCAAGATCGGCCTGCCCACCCGCGACAAGTACATCGAAAACTATAAGCAGTGCATCCGCAATCTGTCCAAGTTCGGTGTCAAGGTCATCTGCTACAACTTCATGCCGGTGTTCGACTGGACCCGTACGGACCTGTTCCACCCCGTGGGCGACGGCTCCACTGCACTGTTCTACGAGAAGGACAAGATCAAGGATGATTACAAGGCTATGGCCGAGTACATCATGTCCTTCACTGAGAAGTATAACATGACCTTCCCCGGCTGGGAGCCGGAGCGTATGGCAAAGCTGGACGAGCTGTTCAAGGCCTATGCTCCTGTCACCAAGGAAAAGCTCTGGGAAAACCTGAAGTACTTCCTGGAAGCACTGATGCCCACCTGCCATGAGTGCGACATCAAAATGGCCATCCATCAGGACGATCCCCCTTGGGATATCTTCGGCCTGCCCCGTCTGCTGGTGGATGCTGAGAGCATCGACCGCTTCCTGAGCATGGTGGATGATCCGTACAACTGCCTGACTCTGTGCACCGGCAGCCTGAACGCAAACCCCAACAACAACTGTGCCGAGATCGTGCGCAAGCACTGCGACCGCATTGCCTTTGGTCACATCCGCAACATCCACCACTTCCCCAACGGCGACTTCTCCGAGGCTGCTCACCGCGACTGCTGCGGCGAGACCGGCATCATCGAGGTGCTGCGTGCTTACCATGACTGCGGCTTTGAGGGTTACATCCGTCCCGACCACGGCCGTCAGCTGTGGGAGGAAGGCCCCGGCAGCTGCCGTCCCGGTTACGGCAAGTATGACCGTGCTCTGGGCGTCCAGTATATGCTGGGTGTCTGGGATCTGCTGGATCGTCTGGATGAAGAGAAAAAGAAGGGCTGATAATTATGAAGCTGTCTGAGATCAAAAATGGCAATCTGTCTGCCGAATGGGCAGAAAAGGGCTATGAGCTGCCCAAATTCGATATCGAGGCTGTCAAGGCCAAGACCCACGCCGAACCCACCTGGGTGCACTTCGGTGCAGGCAACATCTTCCGCGCTTTCCCGGCTGCCATCCTGAACGATGCACTGAACACCGGCAAGTATGACCGCGGTGTCATCGTGGCCGAGAGCTTCGACTACGAGATCATCGACAAGGCTTATCGTCCCTACGACAATATGAGCCTGCTGGTCTGCCTGAAGTCCACCGGCGAGATCGAGAAGAAGGTCGTGGCTTCCGTCACCGAGAGCCTGAAGGCTGACTACTCCTTCGGCGAGGACTGGGCACGTCTGGTGGAGATCTTCCAGAACCCCAGCCTGCAGATGATCTCCTTCACCATCACCGAGAAGGGCTACGGCGTTGCTCCTGCTGATCTGGAGCGCGGCCTGACCCCCGTGCTGGCTATGGGCAAGGTCACTGCTCTGCTGTACGAGCGTTTCAAGGCCGGCAAGCTGCCCCTGACCGTTCAGAGCATGGACAACTGCTCTCACAACGGCGATAAGGTCAAGAATGCTGTCCACACCTATGCCGCAAAGTGGGTGGAGCAGGGTCTGGTGCCCGCCGAGTTCCTGGCCTATGTGCAGGACGAGACCAAGATCACCTTCCCCTGGAGCATGATCGACAAGATCACCCCGCGCCCGGACGCCAAGGTGCAGAAGATGCTGGCTGACGACGGCTTTGAGGACAACTACACCATCGTCACCGAGAAGCACACCTTCACTGCACCCTTCGTTAACGCCGAGGAGACCCAGTACCTGTGCATCGAGGATCACTACACCAATGGCCGTCCTCCGCTGGAGCTGGGCGGTGTGCTGTACTGCGACCGCGAGACCGTTGACAAGATCGAGAAGATGAAGGTCTGCACCTGCCTGAACCCCCTGCACACTGCCATGTCCATCTATGGCTGCATGCTGGGCTACACCCTCATCTCTGCCGAGATGGCAGACGAGGATCTGCGTGCTTTCATCCAGAAGATCGGCTATATCGAGGCCATGCCTGTGGTCGTTGATCCCGGCGTGCTGAACCCCTATGAGTTCATCGGCGCTGTCATCAACCGCCGTCTGCCCAACCCCTTCATGCCCGATGCTCCCCAGCGTATTGCAACCGATACCTCTCAGAAGCTGGCCATCCGCTTTGGCGAGACCATCAAGGCATACGAGGCACGTGGTCTGGACAAGAGCAACCTGATCCTGATCCCGCTGGTGCTGGCAGGCTATGCCCGCTACCTGAAGGGCATCGACGACAATGGTCAGGCCTTTGAGCCTTCCACCGATCCGCTGCTGGCTGAACTGCAGGCCATCGTTGCTCCGCTGGAGGTCAAGGAAGGCGAGCAGGACTTCAGCTGCCTGAAGAAGCTGTACAGCCGTGTTGACGTGTTCGGTGTGGATCTGTATGCCGTTGGTCTGGGCGAGAAGATCGAGTCCATGGCCAAGGAGCTGTTTGCAGGCCCCGGCGCTGTGCGCAAGACCCTGCATAAGTATACGCTGGCCCGTTGATCTGCTGACGCAATAATTTAAGATATCTTCGTACCCGCGCTGCGCTTTGCTTTGCCGCAGCGTGGGTTTTTTATATACTTATATATACAAAAAAGAACTGCTGACATTTCATCAGCAGTTCTTTTTGCTTGTATGTATGCTGGATCTTATGCTTTTCGGCAGTCATGCAGCTTTTCCTTTGGCAGGATGCCGGTCAAAAACTGCCATACCGCTTCCATGCGGTCATTCAGTAAGTAGGCCTTTTCTTTTTCCACGTAGAGGTACACAGCGTTGTCTGTGCGGTAGGCACAGTAAAAATTGTCCCATGCGTGGCGGTTGGTGGGTTCGGGCTTGTCCTGCTGACCGTACATCCACACGGCGATGCCGGTGTCGGCCAGTTCCACACGGTAGAAGGCTCGCGGCAGGTGCATCTGCCGGATCTGTTTGGAAACGCTGTGAAAAAAGGAGTAAAAGTAGCTTGCCGGCAGGCCGATGCCCACAATGGCCAACACAGCGGCCAGCAGCCCGGCGCCCGGGCGCTTGCTCAGCTGCGAAAGGCAGACGGCGGCAAAAGCCAGCATAATGGCGGCAAAAATGGCGGGACGCAGCCATGCTTTGCGGTGATGGAATGCGTCAAACACGGCAAAATCATGGAAGCCGGGTCCATCCATGGTGGTGGAAACGGAAATGGTATGGGACATAGAGTCGCCTCCTATTTGTATTTATAGGCATCGTATCACAATTGCGCGGTTTAGGCAAGAGAAACCCGCACAAACCTTGCCAATCCGGCCCAATGCGTGGTAAAATAAGCTATTATAAAACAAAGGGAGGCGGCAGGCATTGCAGCACCGCAAATGGCGTTTTACCCTCAAGCAGCGCATGGGCCTGTGTCTGGCAGCATTTTTTGCGGCCTTTGCCATGCAGCTCGCGCTCAATGGCTACCAGTCCAGAGCAGTGCAGGCGGTACAGGACGCACAGATGGGCAGCTTCAATGCCATCAGCCGCTTTCAGGGCGGTGTGGAAAGCTCTATTTCCGTGCTGGAAAACTACCGCTGGGAGAACAGCGAAACGGACGAGCTCATGGAACGGCTTCAGTCTGCGTCCTCGACCTGCAATGCGTGGTTGTGGCGCATCGGCACCAGTCTGGAAGAGCTGGAGAATGTCAGTGATGAGCAGCGGGTTCTGTACGGCGCGGTGGATACCGTCTACCAGACCTATACCGGCCTGCTGGAAGAGCTGCAGAGCGACCTGCGCAGCGGGAATGACGTTGCAGCCTCGCAGCTTTACTATGCAAAGATCCTGCCCTGTGGGGATTATCTGAGCCAGTACACCCTGCAATTGCTGGAAACGGCCATTCTGGACGCACAGGGTTCCTACACCGTCATCTCGGCTCTGAACGAGCGCATTGTTTTGCTGCAGACGGTCGTGGTGGCCCTGTGCGTAGCTCTGGGCTGCGTCAGTGGCCTGATGGTCATGCGGCTGCTCACGCCGGTGCAGCAGATGATCGCAGCATCCCGCGCCATTGGCCGGAGCAAATTCGATATCCCGGATATCCCGCTGCCCAAGCAGCCGGAGATCGCCCAGCTGGCGGAGTCCTTCAACATTATGAAGCACTCCATGGCTCAGCAGATGACGACCCTGCAGGAGAAAAACGAGATCGAGCGGGAGCTGCACCGTCAGAAGACCGAAGCACTGGAACTGCAGAACCGCATGGAGCGCAGCAGACTGCAGCAGCTGCGCAGCCAGATCGACCCGCACTTTCTGTTCAACACCCTGAACGTGATCCAGCAGACTGCCGGCACCGAGACGGCCTACCGTACCCAGGCGCTCATCATGGCGCTTTCCCATCTGCTGCGCTACAGTCTGATGAGCAACGATGAACAGGTGCCGCTTTCCCGCGAGGTGCGCATTGTGGATGAATACTATTCCATCTATCACGTCCGCTTTGGCGAGCGTGTGCGCATGGAGTGGCGCTTTTCCGATTTGCTGGATCTAACCGAGACCATGGTGCCGTCCTTTATTTTGCAGCCTGTCGTGGAAAATGCTTTCAAGCACGGCATCTGCCCCAAAGAGGAGGGCGGTGTGGTGCGCATCCGGATCAACCCGCTGCGGGAGAAACACCTGTTGTGCATCCGTGTAGTGGATAACGGCGTGGGCATCCAGCCGGAACAATTACAGCAGCTGCGCGGGGCGCTCAGTCAGCCCGGTGAGCGCTGGGAACATATTGGCATCTATAATGTGGCGGCCCGTCTGCGTCTGCTGGACCGGAACAGCCGCCTTGTGATACGGTCCCATCCGGGACGTGGTACGGCGGTGGTGCTGTACTTGCCATTGGTGGAAAATGAGGAGGAGTTTGAGGAATGATTCGCCTGTTGATCGCGGATGACGAAGTACTGGAAAGAGAGGCTCTGGCGGATATCGTTGCCCGCCGCTTTGAGCACGAGATCACCATTGAGACAGCTGAAAATGGCCGCAAGGCGGCAGATACGGCGGTGCTGTGGGGCGCAGACCTGATCCTGATGGATATTGAAATGCCCGGCATGAACGGTCTGGATGCGGCCCGTGCGGTGCTGGAACAGCGCCCGGAGTGCAAGGTGATCTTTGTCACGGCCTACAGCCTGTTCCAGTATGCCCACGAGGCCATGCATCTGGGTGCCTGTGATTACCTGCTCAAACCGGTGAACCCGGACGAGGTGGAGGCATCGATCCGCAAAGCCATGCGCCAGATCGAAGCGGGCCGCCGCCTTGCCGAGCTGGCTCCGGTGGAGCCGGAGCCGGAAGCGGATCCGGAGGGTGATGCCGCCGAAGCAGGGGAAAATGACCGCAACGCACTGGTCATGGCCCACGTACGCAAGTACATGGAGGATAACTACATGTTCGACCTCTCACTGGACAGCGTGAGCGAGATCCTGCATATCAGCCCGGCGTATCTTTCTGCACAGTTCAAAAAATACCAGAAGACCAACTTTCTGGACTGCCTGACCGAACTGCGCATCAACGCCGCCAAGGAGCTGCTCACCGACCCGTTCCGCTCGGCAGCGGAGGTGGCTTCCATGGTGGGCTACGAGGATTCCAGCTATTTTGCCCGTACTTTTAAGAAGCGCACCGGCATGACGCCTACCCAGTACCGCAAAGAGGCGGCAAAGACGATTCGGGAGGCCCGCCTGTGACCCGCCGTCAGATGCTCACCGCCCTGTTCGGCGCGGCGGTGCTGACCCTGCCGATGGCCGGCTGCGGTAACCAGCCGGTACAGGACGAGCCGGGGGCAGAGCTGATCCTGCGCTATGCGGAGAACCAGCCGGAGGATTATCCTACTACGCAGGCAGCGCTGGCCTTTGCAGACCTTGTAGCCCAGCGCACCAATGGGCGGGTCAAAGTGCTGGTGTACAGCGGGGGAGAGCTGGGCGCGGAGCAGAGCGTGATCCAGCAGATGCAGTTTGGCGGCATTGACTTCTCCCGCGTGTCCCTCAGCCAGCTGGCAGAGTACGAGCCGGCGCTGAGCGTATTGCAGCTGCCGTACCTTTACACCGACGCTGACCAGATGTGGCGCGTGCTGGATGGGACCATCGGCGACGAATTTCTCTCCATGCTGGAGTCGCTGGAGCTGACGGGACTGTCGTGGTTTGATGCCGGTGTGCGCAGCATCTACACCCGGCAGAAGGTGACAGGCCTTGCGGATCTGCAGGGCCTGACCATCCGCGTGCAGGAATCGGATATGATGAGCGAAATGATCACCGACCTCGGCGCAAAGCCGGTAAAGGTAGTGTACAGCAAGGTGTATGCTGCTCTGCACAACGGCGAGATCGATGGTGCGGAGAACAACTGGCCCAGCTACGAGGCCATGGGTCACTACGAGGTGGCACCGTATTTCCTGAAGGACGAGCACACCCGCGTGCCGGAAGTGCAGCTGGCAAGCCCCATGGTGATGGAAAAGCTGGCCGCACTGGGTGAGAGCTATCCGGAGATCATCCGCATGTGCGCCCGGGAGAGCGCCAAGGTGGAGCGGAAGCTCTGGGCGCAGCAGGAAGCGGAATCCGAAGAGAACATGCGTGCGGTCGGTATTGAAGTGACCGAGCTGGATGAGGCGGAAAAAGAAAAGTTCCGTGCGGCGGTTCAACCCATGTACGACCTGTTTGCAGAGCAGAGCGGGCTTATCGCCCGCATCCAGCAGGCATAAGCCTCACAGCAAAGCCCGGAAAAGATGGGCGAAGAAATCAGGAAAACAGAATAAAGAACCAGCAAAGTGCTGTGTGCTCTGGACCCAAAAGGGGAGGGCATCCAGCACTTTGTTTTTCTATTGAATACAGGAATGTATCCATCTGTTAGGCGAAGGTGCACAAACAAAAAGTAAAGCGTTTGGCGGTTTTCACAAAAGAAATTCTGACATTCTTTCAAAAAACAGGACATTTTTTGAAAGCCCTTGTCTCAGTTAAAAAAATTTGCTAAAGTGTGTACAGTAAATGAACAGCATCCGGGCCCTGTGCAGGCCGTGCTGTTCGGGAGATTTAAGGAGGACTTACTTATGAAAAAGATTTCTCGTCGTAGCTTTCTGGCAGTCGCAGGTGCCGCTGCCGCTGCTGCTGCTCTGACCGCATGCGGCGGTTCCAGCAGCTCTACTGCTGCATCCACCGCTTCTTCTGCAGCTGCTTCCGCTGCCGGTGATGCTACTGCTGCTGCAAACGATCCCAAGGTGACTCTGGTTTACGCCGAGGTCAACCCGCTGGATACCATCGTTGGCCAGACCGCTACCCACTTCAAGGAGAAGGTAGAAGAGCTGACCGGCGGTTCCGTCGTCATCGATGTGCAGGCTTCCGGTGTTCTGGGCTCTGAGAACGACGTTCTGGACGCAATCCTGGGCGGTTCTACCTCCATCGATATGAGCCGTATCTCCGCTTTCGCACTGACCAGCTACGGCTGCAACAAGTCCAAGCTGCTGTCCATCCCCTTCACCTTCGAGAACCGCGCACACTTCTGGAACTTCGCCAACAGCGATCTGGCACCTGAGTTCCTGAACGAGCCCCAGGAGCTGGGCCTGCCCGTTCGTGGTATCTTCTACGGCGAAGAGGGCTTCCGTCACTTCTTCACGGTCAACCCTGTTTCCGGCATCGCTGATTTCAAGGGCCTGAAGCTGCGCGTGTCCAACGACCCCGTTATGAACGGCATGGTCGAGAGTCTGGGCGCTAACCCCACCGTCGTTTCCTTCGGTGAGCTGTACAGCGCACTGCAGACCGGCGTTGTGGATGGTGCTGAGCAGCCCATCGCAAACTACAAGTCCAATGCATTCCCCGAGGTTGCCAACAACCTGATCCTGGACGGCCACACTCTGGGCGCTATTCAGGCTGTTATCACCGATAACGCATGGGGCAAGCTGACCGAGAACCAGCAGGCTGCCATCATGGAGGCCGGTGCTGATACGCAGGCCTTCAATGCAGAGCTGTCCGAGACCGCTGAGAACAAGGTCCTGGATGAGCTGAGAAGCTCCGGCTGCAACGTTGTGGATGTTGACGACAAGGCACCCTGGCAGGAGGCCTGCGCTAAGGTCATCAGCGAGAACACCTCCGATCAGGCTGAGCTGTATCAGCAGCTGCTGGACATGAAGGCATAATCGAAAAAGCCTTTCCTGTTCTGAGATAGTACATAGCCCGGCGGGGGACTACGGGATACGCCCGCAGACCTGCCGGGTTTTTTATATGGAGGAATTCATATGCCGAAAATCTTTACCACTCTGGATAAGATCAAGCCGGCGTACGACATCACCTACAAAGTGGTCCTGTTTATCTGTAAGCTGCTGCTGATCGCAGATATCCTCATCACTACCATGTCGGTCATCGGTCGTTACGTCTCGTTCATCCCGGACCCGGCATGGTCGGAAGAAGTTGTGCTGACCTGCATGAGCTACATGGCTGTGCTGAGTGCTGCTCTGGCCATCCGCCGCGGTGCCCATATCCGCATGACTGCGTTTGACGTGTATCTGCCCAAGATCGCCGTCAAGGTGCTGGATATTCTGGCCGACCTTGCCGTGTGCATTCTGGGTGTCATCATGATGGTGGTCGGCTGGAACTATGCCACCACTCTGGGTGGCCGCGGCTTCTACGTGTCCATGCCCTGGCTGAGCCGCTTCTGGATGTACTTCCCGGTGCCTCTGGCCGGTGTTGCCATGATCATCTTCGAGATCGAGGCACTGTACAACCACATCAAGAGCGTTTTTGTAAAGGAGGAAGTGTAATATGACAGTTCAGACACTGGCAATCATTGTCCTTCTTGTCAGCTTCTTTGTAATGATCTTCCTGCGTTTCCCCATTGCATACGCCGTTGGTCTTTCCAGCGTGCTGTGCATGATGGTGCAGGGTCAGGCACTGACCGATGTCTGCCGTCTGATGGTCAAGGGCATCTCTTCCTTCAGCCTGATGGCCGTGCCGTTCTTCATCACCATGGGCGTGCTTATGGGCTCCGGCGGCATTTCTGAAAAGCTGATCGCTCTGGCTGACGCCTGTGTGGGCTGGATGCGCGGCGGCATGGCAATGGTCAACATCGTTGCTTCCTACTTCTTCGGCGGCATTTCCGGTTCTGCTTCTGCAGATACTGCTTCCATCGGCTCCATCATGATCCCCATGATGGTCGATCAGGGCTACGACGCCGACTTCTCCACCGCTGTTACCATCACCTCCTCCTGCGAGGGCCTGCTGGTTCCTCCGAGCCACAACATGGTCATTTATGCCACCACTGCCGGCGGCATCTCGGTCGGCAGCCTGTTCCTGGCAGGTTATCTGCCCGGTGCTCTGCTGGCCATCGTCCTGATGATCGGTTCCTACATCATCTCGGTCAAGGAGAATTACCCCAAGGGTTCTCAGTTCAGCATCAAGGGCTTCGTTAAGCAGCTGGGCACTTCCATCTGGGCACTGGCCGCTGTTGTCATCGTTGTGTTCGGCGTTGTTGGTGGTGTGTTCACCGCTACCGAATCTGCAGCTATTGCAGTTATCTACTCTCTGTTCGTGTCGGTGTTCGTCTACAAGGGTCTGGACTGGAAGGGCGTCTGGCATGCGTTGGATGAGTGCGTGAACACTCTGTCCATCGTGCTGATCCTGATCGCTACCTCTGCGGTCTTCGGCAACTGCCTGACCATGCTGCATGTGCCGGATTTGGCTGCAAATGCCATCACCAGCGTTACCGATAACCCCTACATCATTGCTCTGCTGATCGACCTGATCATTCTGATTCTGGGCTGCATCATGGATATGGCGCCCATCATCCTGATCGCCACCCCCATCCTGCTGCCCATCGCAACCTCCATCGGCATCGATCCCATCCAGTTCGGTATCATCGTGGTCCTGAACTGCGGCATCGGCCTGCTGACTCCTCCTGTCGGTGCTGTGCTGTTCATCGGCTCTGCCGTTGCAAAGCGCCCGATGGAAAAGGTCGTCAAGGCGACCCTGCCGTTCTACCTGTGCATGTTCGTTGCACTGCTGCTGCTGACCTTCGTGCCCGATATCAGCCTGGCGATCCCCAAGCTGCTGGGCGGCTACGTCAGCCCCATCACCAACCCGCTGGGCCCGGTGTTCATCCACTGATGGCCTGACGGTGTAAGGCAAACCTGCAAAAGTCCTCTGCATGAAAGTGCAGGGGGCTTTTTTGTATGCAAAAAACTTTATTTTCCCTCTTGCATTCTGCCGGAATCGTGCTATAATAGTAAGGCAATCGTTTCCAAGGCCGCTCGACGGGGTAGCCGATATTGAAGGTTGTGATGGGCACATACATTTACAATATGGCCCCGATAAGTCAGAACCAGAAATGAGGTGAAAAGAATGAAACAGGGTATCCATCCGAACTACGTTGACTGCACCATCACCTGCGCATGCGGCAACGTCATTAAGACTCGTTCCACCAAGCCTGAGATCCACGTCGAAGTTTGCTCCAAGTGCCATCCTTTCTACACTGGCAAGCAGAAGCTGGTTGACACCGGCGGACGTGTTGAGCGCTTCAACAAGCGTTTCGGCCGTAAGTAATTATGGTTTTCTGAGCACCGTTTCCTTCGGGAGACGGTGCTTTTTTGTTTTATTTTGTATACAAAAATGCGGATTTAATGATTCTTAAGAATTCTTTTGGCCTCTCACCACAGGATTGTCTCAATTTTTACACATTTTCCGTCTAAAATATACCAGCATTGAATTAGACGAATAAAGGAGCGTTTGCTGTGATCGAAGTATCTCATCTGAGCAAAAAATACGGCACACACCCTGCCATTGAGGATCTGTCCTTTACAGTGGGGGATGGTCAGATCTTCGGCTTGCTGGGGCCCAATGGCGCCGGAAAATCTACGATTATGAATATCCTCACCGGCTACCTTGCACCCACCAGCGGCGAAGTTAAGGTGGCGGGTTTCAGTCTGCCGGAACAGACGCAGCAGGCCAAGGCCTGTGTAGGCTACCTGCCCGAGCAGCCGCCGCTCTATCCGGAAATGACCGTGCAGGAGTATCTGGACTTTGCGGCAGAGCTCAAGGGTGTCAAAAAGAAAGCAGAGCGCAAAGAACAGGTGCTGCGCGCCGCCCGCCGCACCGGGCTGGAGGATGTTCTGCCCCGGCTCATCCGCAGCCTGTCCAAGGGCTACCGCCAGCGTGTGGGCATTGCGCAGGCACTGCTGGGTGTGCCGCAGCTCATCATTCTGGATGAGCCCACCGTGGGCCTTGACCCTGCGCAGGTCATTGAGATCCGCAGACTCATTCAGGAACTGGGCAAGACCCATACGGTCATTCTGTCCAGCCACATCCTCAGCGAGGTGCAGGCGGTGTGCAGTCAGGTACTGATCCTGTCCAAGGGGCAACTGGTGGCGGTGGGCGCACCGGAACAGCTGGCCGGTATGCTGGATTCCGGCAGCCGGCTGCATGCTACCGTGCTGGGCGAAGGCAAGGTCGTGCTCAAAGCGGTGGGGGAGATCCCGGGCATCCGCAGGGTAGCGCTGGAAAGTGAAGCTGACGGTCAGGTGACCTTTACCGCAGAAAGCGTGGATGCTGCCGATCGCCGTGCTGAGGTATCCCGGGCTCTTTCGCGGGCCGGATGCACGGTGCTGGCCCTTGCCGCCGAGAGCAGGACGCTGGAAGAGATCTTCCTTGCCCTGACCGAGGGCGAGTCCGATCAAAACGATGAAGAAGAGGAGGGAAAGGCTGAATGATCGCCATTTTCAAACGCGAGGTCCGCAGCAGCTTTCATGGCATGATCGGCTATGTGCTCACAGCCTTTATGCTGGCGGCAACGGCCATCTATTTTATAGCCCTGAATCTGGGCTATGGCCTGACGGATTTTGGTTACTATACGCTGTACCGCACGGTTTTTGTGCTGCTTTTGTATATCCCGGTGCTGACCATGCGCTGCTTTGCGGAGGAACGCCGCACCCGCACCGACCAATTGCTGCTCACAAGTCCGGTATCCGTGTGGGGCATCGTGCTGGGCAAGTTTCTGGCACTGTGTGTCATTTTTGCGCTGCCGTGCCTTGTGGATGCAGTCATGATCCTGGTACTGGCTGCACTGGGTGCATCCGGCATTGCTACAGCGGCAAATTTTGCTGCACTGCTTTGCTATTTTCTTATGGGCTGTGCGGCCATTGCCATCGGCGTGTTTCTTTCCAGTCTGACCGAGAACCAGATTATTGCCGCCGTGGCAGGTGTGGCTGCGCTGCTGCTGGCCTATATGATGCCCAGCCTGCGCAACCTGTTTACTGCCGGCAGCGCGGTGGCGCTGGCCCTGTTTACCGCGATCGTGGCAGTGCTCAGTGTGGTGGCTGGTCTGCGCACCCGCAGCTTCACGCTGGGCTGTCTGACCTTTGCAGGCTGCTGTGTGGTGCTGACGGCACTGTTCCTGCTGCAAAGCAGCTGGCTGACTGAAGCCTTCAGCGCAGTGCTCAGCGCGCTGTGTCTGTTCACTCCCTTTAAAGAGTTTGTCAACAACAGCTTTTCCATTCCGACACTGGTGTATTACCTCACCGTGATCGTACTGTTTCTGTTTTTTACGGTGCAGGGACTGGAAAAACGCCGCTGGAACTGAGAGGAGGACAATGATATGAAAAAATTCAAGCTCACTTCCTCCGCAAACGGCAAGGTGTTCCGCAGCGGGTTGTATTCCACGGCCATTCTGGCGGCAGCGATCGTACTGGCGGTGCTGGTCAATCTGCTGGCAGGTGCGATCCCGTCCAAGTACACCGAGTTCGATCTCTCTGCCGCCAAGATGTATACTCTGGGCGACAGCTCCAGACAGCTGATGCAGAGCCTTGATCAGGATGTGACGGTCTACTACCTCTGCGAGACCGGCAGCGAAGACGCCATTGTGAGCAAGCTGCTGGATCACTATGCCGATGAGAGCAGCCGTTTCCACTGGGAACAGAAAGACCCCACCCTCTATCCGGCCTTTGCGTCTCAGTACGGTGCAGAGAATGTATCCACCGGCAGCCTGATCGTGGTCAGCGGCGAGAACAGCGTGGTGCTGGACGCCGCTGAGCTCTACGAATACGACTACTCCGATTACTACACCACCGGCTCTGCAAATGTGACGTTTGCAGGCGAAAAGCAGATCAGTTCGGCCATCTACAAGCTGACCTCCGGGGCAGAAAGCCATGCCTTCTACACCACCAACCACGGTGAGCAGGCCCCTACTTCCTCGCTGACCGAAGCGCTGGAAGCCCAGAATATCGACCTGCAGCCGCTGGATCTGCTCACAGGCACCATCCCGGAGGACTGCGAGCTGCTGATCATCAATGCGCCCGCTTCGGATTTTGCATCCGACGGCCTTGTGGACGAGATCGCGCAGCTGCAGGCCTATCTGGAAAACGGCGGCAAAGTGCTGCTGATGACCAGTGCCTTTGTCGATACGCCGAATCTGGACGCTGTAATGACACAGTTCGGCCTTGCCCGTGAGCCGGGCATCGTGGTGGAGGGCGATGCCGACCATGCACTGTACGGCTACCCGTATTCGCTGTTTCCGGATCACGCCTCCGACGATGACGAAAGCACCGTTCTGGACGGTATGAGCCAGAATACCCATGTAATGCTTTCGGTGGCACAGGGCATCACCATTGCCGAAACGGACGGCGTTACGGCAGAACCCCTGCTGAACACCACCGGGGACGCCTACAGCAAGCTGAACTATAATGAGGCGGCCACCACTGCCAAAGAATCCGGCGATACGGACGGCCCCTTTGCGCTGGCCGCGTGGGCACGCAATGAGTCTGCCGGTTCGGAGGTGATCTGGGTGGGCTGCCCCAATGTGGACAATGAGCAGGTATACCAGTCCATCCCGGGCAACCTGACCTTCCTGCAGAGCTGCGCCGCTGCGCTGGTGGGACAGAGCATGCTCATCGATACAAAAGCACTGGAAGCAGCCCCCATCACAGTGGCAGCTTCCACTTCCATGGCGCTGGCCATGGTGTTCGTGTTCGTGCTGCCTGCAGCGGTGCTCATTGCGGGTGCCGTGTTCGTGCTGCTGCGCCGCCGCAGATAAGGGGGCCGCAGCATGAAAACGAAACAGCGCTCTTTGGCCGTTCTTCTGGCAATGGTGCTTGTGCTGGGCGGGCTGCTGTGGCTCATCACCCGCAGCAATGCTGCAGAAGAAGCGGCGTCCAGCGCTGCCGCAGAAGGCAGCATTGTGCTTTCTTCTTTTGCGGCGGGTGATGCAGAGCAGATCCGGTACACTTATCAGAATGAGACGATTACCCTGAATTGTGATTCCGGAAGCTGGACGCTGGCGGATGACCCGGGCTATCACCTGGATGCATCTGCCTGCAACACCATGGTCACAGCGCTGGCATCTCTGAATGCCAAGCGTCAGCTCGCCGCTCAGCCCGGTGAGGATTACGGCCTTGCAGACCCGGCCGTTACGGTCACGGTAACAGTGGCAGGCGAGACAAACACCTTTGCCTTTGGCAGCCAGAACCCTGTCACAGGGGATCTGTACGTGCAAAAAACCGGAGATGATGCCATTTACACCGTCTCCGGCAACAAGGCAGCCTGCTTTGAACAGACTAAAGCGGATCTCTTTGGCGCGTTCAACCCGGCAGGACTCACAGCTTCTGCGCTGGAAAGCGTCTCCATCGCGACGGATGCAGGAACACTCTCTCTGACAGCCGTATCGGAAACGGCGGAAACGGACAGCAATTCAGCAGATGCTTTTTCCGAAAGCGCCGCTGCTTTCACTGCCTACCAGACGGTCTGGCGGCTGACCGATGACCCGGCGGCTGAATTGGACGAAGCCAAGCTGCAGAGCATCCTGTCGGCCCTTGGCGGATACGTCTCGGCGCAGGTGACGAATGCTGACCCTGCCGCTTACGGCTTTGATGCACCCCTTGCAACGGTGCGGGCCGCTTCTGCCGACGGGAGCGTGACCCTCCACTACGCCGAAAATGCAGACGGCTGCTGGATGATGGTGGATGGGGACAGCTCCGTCTATGCGGTTGACCTTGACACTGTGCAGGCCCTTCTGATAACAGCTGCCGAGCTGAAAACAGAATGAAAAATCCATGTACGCCGTATGCGGAAACTCCGCTGCGGCGTATGTTTTTTTGTTGCAGCGTGTAAAGTTTCGGCAAACAGCGGCAGAGTGATTGACTTTTCAGCAAAGATTGATTAAGATAGACGGGACAGGGTAGAATAACTGCGCAATGTTTTTGTATTTTTAAGGTTCGTCATGGAGGTTGTGCGGGGTCGAGTCTGCTTTTACCGCCAAAGTGTGATGGTTGGGCAAGCAGACTCCCAGTCTCCCTGGTACGAGGGATGGGGCAGAGCCCTGTCTTTTTTCGTATCTGAGTTACAAGGAGGATGTAGTAAAATATGGACAACTCGGTGATCGTTTCACTGCGTGATATCGTAGTGGAATTTGATGGTCAGCGCATTCTGGATGGGCTGAATCTGGACATCCATGACAAAGAGTTCGTGACCCTGCTGGGTTCCTCCGGCTGCGGCAAAACCACCACTCTGCGCCTGATCGCGGGTTTTCTGGAGCCGAATGCCGGCAAAGTACTGCTGAAAGGCGAGGACATCACCGGCGTGCCGCCCTATAAGCGCCCGGTGAACACCGTTTTCCAGAAGTATGCACTGTTCCCGCACCTGAATGTGTTCGAGAACGTGGCCTTTGGTCTGCGTCTGAAAAAGCTGGACGAAGAAACCATCCGCCGCAAGGTGCGCAATATGCTGGAAGTCGTGGGCCTGAAAGGTTTCGAGCGCCGCAGCATCAGCCAGATGTCCGGTGGTCAGCAGCAGCGCGTTGCCATTGCCCGCAGTCTGGTGAACGAGCCGGAGATCCTGCTGCTGGACGAACCCCTTGGTGCGCTGGATCTCAAGCTGCGCAAGGAAATGCAGCTGGAGCTCAAGCGCCTGCAGCGCGAAATGAACATTACCTTTGTTTATGTCACCCACGATCAGGAAGAAGCCCTGACCATGTCCGACACCGTTGTGGTCATGAACGGCGGCAAGGTGCAGCAGATCGGCACACCCGAGGATATTTATAATGAACCGAAGAACGCCTTTGTGGCAGACTTTATCGGTGATTCCAACATTGTGGACGGCGTGATGCACCGGGATTTTCTGGTGTCCTTCTCCGGCGTGGACTTTCCCTGTGTGGACCGCGGCTTTGCCCGCGAGCAGAGCGTGCAGGTGGTAGTGCGCCCCGAGGATATCGAGGTGGTATCGCCTGTGGAAGGCCAGCTGGTAGGCGTTGTGAACGACGTCATTTTCAAGGGTGTCCACTTTGAAATGCATGTGGAATGCGAGGGCCGTGAATGGCTCATCCACTCCACCCGCGCCTGCACACCCGGTGAGACCATTGGTATGCGCATCGGCCCCAACGAGATCCATATCATGGCGCGTTCGGAGGGGTGAGCCGCGATGATGAAGATTTACGATAAAAAACTGGCCTATCCCTACTTTGTATGGATGGTGCTGTTCACGGTGGTGCCGCTCATTATCGTTGTGTATTATGCGTTCACCGATGCAAACGGTGCCTTTACGCTGGACAACCTCACCTCCATCAGCGGCTACGGCTCGGTGTTTGCCCGCAGCCTGCTGCTGGCCCTCATTGCCACGGTCATCTGTCTGGTCATTGCGTTCCCGGTGGGCTATTTTCTTTCCCGCCTGCGGGTGAACAAACAGCACATCATGCTCATGCTGGTCATGCTGCCCATGTGGATGAACTTCCTGCTGCGGACCTATGCATGGATGGGCCTGCTCAGTGTCAACGGCCCCGTGAATGCCGTGCTGGGCGTGTTCGGCCTTGGCCCCTTCAATATGCTCAACACCTCCGGCGCGGTGGTGCTTGGCATGGTGTATAACTATGTGCCCTATATGATCCTGCCGCTGTACACCAGCATGACCAAGATCGACCAGAGCCTTGTGGAAGCTGCGCAGGATCTGGGCGCTTCTACCACCAAGACCCTTGTGCGGGTACTCATCCCCATGAGCGTGCCCGGCATCAGCACCGGCATCACCATGGTGTTTGTCCCGGCGGTGTCCACCTTTGTCATCAGCCGTATGCTGGGCGGCGGTTCCAATCTGCTGATTGGTGATCTGATCGAAATGCAGTTTCTGGGCAACAGCTACAACTTGAACGTAGGCTCTGCCATGAGCCTTGTGCTGATGATCATTGTGCTGCTGTGCATGAGCTTTACCTCCAGCTTTGATGAAGATGAAATGGAGGGCGTGTCCTGATGAAAACGAAACATCTGCGCCTGATGCAGCGTGTCTATATCATTCTGTTTTTCTGCTTCATGTATCTGCCCATCGCATACATGATCGTATTCAGCTTCAACCAGTCCAAGGGCTATTCGCTCTTTACCGGTTTTACCCTCAAGTGGTACTCCAGCCTGCTGCACAACTCCGCTATCCTGCATGCGCTTCTGATCTCGCTGGAAGTGGCTCTGATCTCTGCGGTCATTGCCACTGTGCTGGGTACAGCGGCAAGTCTGGGCATTGCGTCCATGGGCCGCAAGAGCCGCCTTGTCGTCACCAACATCACCTATATCCCGGTGGTCAACCCGGAGATCATCACCGGCATTTCGCTCATGCTGCTGTTCGTAGCCTACCAGCGCTTCGCCGGCGGCGTCTCATGGCTGCCGGATACCATCATGGGCTTCCCGACATTGCTCATTGCACATATCGCGTTCAACGTGCCATATGTTATCTTCAACGTGACGCCCAAGCTCAAGCAGCTGGACATCAAGCTGTATGAGGCTGCGCTGGATCTTGGCTGTGACCCCAAACAGGCCTTCTTCAAGGTCATTCTGCCGGAGATCAGCCCGGCCATCCTGTCCGCTTTCCTGATCTGCCTGACCTACTCCATCGACGATTTTATGATCTCCTACTTCAACTGCGGCACGGTGGAGACCCTGCCCATCGCCATCTATTCCATGACCCGTAAAAAGGTCAGCCCGGAGATCTATGCACTGTCCACCATTATGTTTGTGGTCATTCTGTGCATCATCCTGTTCTCCAATGCGATGGAAAGCCGCAATTACCGCCGCGATCAGAAGGCGCTGAGAGGGGAGGGCGTGTGATGAAACGTTTTGCTGTTTTGCTGCTGGCGCTGGCAATGATGGTCTGCTGTGCACTGCCCGCCTTTGCTGCCGGCACCATCGAAGTCACGGAGGACGTCTCGGTATCGGATGATTACGATTGGACCCGCTTCAAGGGCCAGAATGTCGCCATCAACGTTTACAACTGGGGCGAGTATATCTCCAACGGTTCGGACGACAGCGTGGATGTGGTGTCTGCGTTTGAGCAGCTCACCGGCATCAAGGTGAACTATACCACCTTTGACTCCAACGAATCCATGTACGCCAAGCTCAAGTCCGGCGCGGCCAACTACGATGTGGTCATTCCGTCGGATTACATGGTGGCGAAAATGATCTCCGAGGGGATGCTCAAGCCTCTGAACTACGATAATATCCCGAACTTCAAAAAGATCGATCCGGAATATGTGGATCCGGATTACGATCCGCAGAATGCCTACACTGTGCCCTACATGCTCTGTACCACCGGCATCATATATAACACCACCATGGTGGACGAAGCACCCACCAGCTGGGCTGATCTGTGGGACGAGCAGTACGCAGGCAATATCCTGATGTTCAACAACAGCCGCGATGCATACGCCATAGCTGCGTTTAAGAGCGGCCACAACATCAACCCGCAGTCCACCGAAGAAGTGGACGAGGTGGTGGAGGAACTCAAGGCGCAGAAGCCGCTGGTGCAGGCATACGTCATGGACGAGATCTTCGATAAGATGATCGGCGGCGAGGCAGCCATCGGCGTGTACTACTCCGGCGATGCCATCACCATGATCGATGACAACCCCGACCTTGCATGGGTGTTCCCGGAGGAGGGCAGCGTGCTGTCTGTGGACTGTATGGCCATTCCTGCTGCCAGTGAGCATCAGGAAGCTGCAGAAATGTTCATCAACTTCATGTGCGAGACGGATATCGGCAAGGCAAACGCCGAGTACATCGGCTACACCACCCCCATGCATGATGTGTGGGAGGTGCTGGACGAGAATCTGAAGGAGAGCGAGATCGCTTATCCGCCGGAGGAAGCTGCCGCTAAGGAAAAGGTGTTCACCGCCCTGAGCGACGATGTGAACAGCGAACTGGATGTAAAGTGGAGCGAAATGAAGAGCTACGACGAGGGCGGCAGCAGTCTGCTGTTCCTTGCGCTGCTGGCAGCTATGGTGGCGCTGGCCTGCTTCAACATCTGGCGCAAGGTCCGCAGGCGCAACCGCAATCAGTATTAAACGCAAAGGAGGCTGCTGCACAGAACAACGTGCAGTGGTCTCTTTTTATAGAAAGGGAAAACCATGGAACAGTTCTTTTACACCGAGACCATGACAGTCATGAACGCAGATGCCGACTTCCGCAGCCTGCTCAAGCCCAGCGCCCTGCTGCGCTATGTGGAGCAGATTTCGACAGACCACGCCCGCGCCTTTGGTATGGATGACCAGTTCTTCAAAGAACGCGGCGTGACCTTTCTGGTGGGCAAGCAGGCCCTGAAATTTGACCGCGTGCCGCAGCGTGCCGAAACGCTGACCCTTACCTCCCGGGCGCAGGTCAGCAAACACGGTTCAGTCAAACGCATCACCACCCTGACCGATGCCGAGGGCAAAGAGGTGGCTATGGTGGACTGCCGCTGGATCGTGGCCAGCCTCGCCGAGGGCCGTATCCTGCGGGAGCCGGGCTGGACGGTGGAGAATTTCTGGAACGATACGGTGGAGGACGAGCTGCCTTTGCAGCTGCACAAGTGCAAGGATGGTCTGACCAGCGCAGGGGAGTGGACGGCGCGTTATTCCCAGTGCGATCTGAACGGCCATTTGAACAACGCATTCTATCTGGACCTTGTCTGCGATGCGCTGCCGCTGGAAGTGATGCGCAAAGGCCCCGTGACCTTTGCTTCTATCAACTACCACCGCGAGATCCCGATGGGAGAAACGGCAGAGGTGTTTTATGCCCCTTCGGCGGATGGCTGGTATGTGGTCGGAAAGCACAACGGCCAGACCAGCTTTGAATGCTATCTGGAACTGGGAAAGTAAAAAAAGAAATACTGCCGGTGAACGCGCAGCGCCAGCTGCTCCCAAAGGGAGATCTGAGAAAGGGATTTTTTCTGTCCACAAAAAGTTCAAAAATTATTACAAAGAAATTACAGAAAAGCTATTGCAAATTGGTTTCAAAAGAGTTACAATATGGTTACAGCAAGGGCACAAGCCCAGCTGAGTGTGAAATCTTTTTCTTCTTGTTTTAGGGATATCGGGCACAGGTTCTCCTCCTCCGACTGTTCTCCTTCACAGTTCGTGAGCCATGTGCCGCACAGGCGGTATCCCGCTTCGTGTGCAAAAAAGCTCGTCCGTTCTGGACGAGCTTTTTTGCATCCTCTGCACCCTCAAAATGACTTCCCGCGCGGGAAAGTATGACCTTACCTCGTTTTGGTGGTCAATTTGTCTGTTTTTCCGCAAAGGACATTTACAAAGTTTGGCGCGGCAGGGGTTTGTATTCTGGCTGTCTTTGTGGTAAAGTATATTCAATCAATTTATACACCGCAAACATGAAATTCGTTTTATGCTTTTGCTGTTTCCGTTTTTGATGCGTTGAGAGAAAAGGAGTTTGAACATGGCTTATTTCTATGAAGAACCTTCCCGCACTTTCGGTGAATACCTGCTGATCCCCGGCTATTCCTCCGCTGAAAACGTTCCCACTGCTGTCAGCCTCAAGACCCCTCTGGTCAAGTACCGCAAGGGTCAGGAAGAGTGCCCTCTGCAGATGAATATCCCCATGATCAGCGCCATCATGCAGTCGGTCTCCGGCGATAAGCTGGCCATTGCACTGGCTCGTCAGGGCGGTGTGTCCTTCATCTACGGTTCTCAGAGCATTGAAAACGAAGCCGCTATGGTGCGCCGCGTCAAGAGCTTCAAGGCTGGTTATGTCGTGTCCGACTCCAATCTGGCCCCCACTGCCACCCTGCACGATGTGCTGGAGCTGAAGGCGCGCACCGGCCACTCCACCATTGCCATTACCGCCGACGGCACCCCTGGCGGCAAGCTGCTGGGTATTGTGGCATCTCGTGACTACCGCATCAATCACACCCCGGATGATGCCCTTGTCACCACCTTCATGACCCCGCTTGAAAAGCTGGTCACCGCCCCGGAGAATACCTCTCTGCACGATTGCAACAACATCATCTGGGACAACAAGATCAACACGCTGCCTCTGGTGGATGCTGAGGGCAACCTGAAATATATGGTGTTCCGCAAGGACTACGATTCCCACAAGAAGAACGCCAACGAGCTGCTGGACGCCAACAAGAGCTATGTGGTGGGTGCCGGCATCAACACCCGCGACTATGCCGAGCGCGTGCCTGCACTGGTGGAAGCCGGTGTGGATGTGCTGTGCATCGACTCTTCTGAGGGTTATTCCGAGTGGCAGAGCCGCACCATTGGCTGGATCCGTGAGCATTACGGCGATACCGTCAAAGTGGGCGCAGGCAATGTTGTGGATGCCGAGGGCTTCCGCTTCCTGGCCGAGGCAGGCGCAGACTTTGTAAAGATCGGCATTGGCGGCGGCTCCATCTGCATCACCCGCGAGACCAAGGGCATTGGCCGCGGTCAGGCTACCGCTGTCATCGAGGTAGCAAAGGCTCGTGACGAGTACTTCAAGGAGACCGGTATCTATGTGCCGATCTGCTCCGATGGCGGCATCGTTCACGATTACCACATCACGCTGGCTCTGGCTATGGGTGCCGACTTCGTCATGCTGGGCCGTTACTTCGCCCGCTTTGACGAGAGTCCCACGAACAAGGTTCGCATCAATGGCCAGTATATGAAGGAGTACTGGGGCGAAGGTTCCAACCGTGCCCGCAACTGGCAGCGCTACGATCTGGGCGGCTCCACCAAGCTGAGCTTTGAGGAAGGCGTGGACAGCTATGTGCCCTATGCCGGCCCTCTGGCTGATGGCGTGCAGACCACTCTGTACAAGGTCAAGAGCACCATGTGCAACTGCGGTGCCCTGTCTATTCCTGAGCTGCAGCAGAAGGCCAAGCTGACTGTTGTTTCTTCCACCTCCATTGTGGAGGGCGGCAGCCACGACGTCGTGCTCAAGAATGCTACCCCCAACATTATCAATGGCTAAGTTTTTTTGATCACAAAGCCGCCTGTGCCGTCTGGCATGGGCGGTTTTTTGCATAAAAACTCTTGAACAAGCCCGCATTTGGTGATATCATGATAGAAACGCACTGTCAAGACAGGCAGGCATGCAAACCTTCCCACAAGGAAGAGGAACGGCAAAGGCCGGAGGAAGCCTTTGTCAGGTGCAAAGAAGAGAGGATACTATTCATGGACGAAATCAAGGTTGTGCCTTACATCCCGGATGAGGACTACGACAACCCCGCAATGGTCGTGGATTTTTACGAATTTACTATGGCCAACTGCCTTTTCCTGCACGGATTCAAGGATACTACACTGGTGTTCGATATGTTCTTCCGCAAGAACCCGGACAATCAGGGCTACTCCATCAGTGCCGGTCAGCGTAAGCTGACCCGTTTTCTGCTGAATTATCATTTCAATGCACAGGATATCTGGTGGCTGCGCACCAAGGGCATGAGCGAGGAATTCTGTGAGTATCTGCGCACTTATCAGTGGAAGGGTGACATGTATGCACTGCCCGAGGGCACGGTGGCCTACCCGCATGTGCAGATGGTACGCATTGAGTGCGACCTTGTGGGTGCGATCCTGATCGAGACCTACCTGCTGCAGACCATGAACTTCCACAGCCTGATCGCGACCAAGGCCACCCGTGTCACCGGCCTGAACACCCATACGCCCCGCAGCGTCATGGAGTTCGGCACCCGCCGCGCACAGGGCAAGAGCGCTGGCAACGATGGCGCATACGCTGCTGTTCTGGGCGGCTGTGTCGGCACAGCAAACTGTCTGGCGGAGATGAAGTTCGGCGCAGATGTCAAGGCCGTTGGCACTGTGGCGCACAGCTTTATTGAGTTCTTCCCGACTGAGTTCGACGCTTTCAAAGCATTTGCAGATACCTATCCGGATTCGGTCAGCCTGCTGCTGGATACCTACAATATTATGGAGAGTGGTCTGCCCAACCTCATTAAGCTGGACGATTACCTCATCGAAAAATATCCCAACGACCCGAACCGTCGTGTCAAGAGCGCCCGCATCGACTCCGGTGATCTTGCCCGCGGCTCCAAGCGCCTGCGCAAGGCGCTGGATGCAGCAGGCAAGCCCTACATCAAGCTGGTGGCGTCCAACGGTCTGGATGAGAAGAAGATCGCCAACATGGAGCTGTACGAACACGCTCATTTTGACTCTTACGGCGTGGGCGAAAACCTGATCACTTCCGCTTCCGACCCCGTGTTCGGTGGTGTGTACAAGCTGGTGGCAGTCAAGAAGCCGGATGGCAGCTATACCCCCAAAATGAAGTGCTCGGATTCTGCCAGCAAGGCTATCATCCCGGGCAAGAAGATGCCCTGGCGTCTCTACGATGAGAACGGTCAGGCGCAGTGCGACCTGATTGCTATGGATGATGAGGTCATTGAGGCCGGCAAACCCATCACCATGGTCAATCTGGACTCGGATGCCATTGAGCGCACCGTGACCATCACACCCACCAGGGTCAGAAAGCTGCTGGTGCCCCACATTCTGAACGGCCAGCTGGCCATTGAGCTGCCCTCTATTGCAGAAAAGAAGGCCTACATTGCAAAGCAGCTCACTGAGGAGACTTGGGAAAGCGAGCTGCGTTTGGAATGCCCGCATAAGCACTATGTGAATATGACTCCGGCTGTGGCCGAGTGCCGTTCCAAGATGTATGCAGAGCTGCATGGCGGTAAGGTATAAAAGCTTTTCTTGACAAAAAAGCAAGCCTGTTGTATTATAAGAGCTGCCGTTTGAAAAGACGGTGGCTCTTCTTATGCCGCTGTGGTGAAATTGGCAGACACGAGGGACTTAAAATCCCTTTCTGGAAACAGAGTACGGGTTCGACCCCCGTCGGCGGCATGGACAAAAAGCACCTGAAATCGCTTGATTTCGGGTGCTTTTTGTTTGCCCAAAACCCGCCGGATAACCCACTTGCAGGAAATGATACACTAAAGCAGCCCCGAGGGACCGTCAGGCTTCCCCGGGGCTGCTGCGATGTATGGCTTTTTCGGCCGGGTATTTTACTTTTCCTGCGCTTTCCGCTCTGAAGGGGCGAGGGGTGCTTTTTGTAAGCCACAGTTCTATCTGCCCGGGACAGGCATATACTCATAGCAAGCTGGCAACCCCAAAAAGGAGGAAGAAATTGTGGACGAGTATTACCGTGCAGTACGGCAGCTGCCTTCGTGGCTGGCACAGCCTTTGGGGCAGCTTCCGACATCAACAGCGGCACAGATCCATGAGCTGCGATTCCGGACAGGGCATGGCATTTTTCTTACGATGTCAGGTCAGCAGGTCTGCCTGAAGGAACTTTCTGAGTGTCCGCAGTCACTGCGGGAATGCATACTGGATCAGCTGCAGCTCGAAGAGATCTTTCACACTCTGTGCGGTGGTGCGGTCCATGCACATCAGAACGAACTGACGCAGGGGTTCCTTACCACACC
>CEAE01001708.1_pt1 | contig 64588 bp, 54 predicted proteins | sample 554951 | NCBI WGS metagenome assembly CEAE01 (sample SAMEA3182076, study PRJEB8094) | gut metagenome | biome: human; feature: gut; material: Stool; isolation source: human stools | place: Canada | collected 2012-03-28
GGATTTATTCTGACGGATCTTACGCAGCCATGGGATTCCTTTAAGGTATTAAACAGTGAAACAGGACATAGCACATTTGTGCCGGTGCAGTGTTTTGAACTTCCGGATGGTTCTTACAGGAACCCTTATGAGTACAGATATGCGATGTTTGTCATGGTTCCGTCAACAACAGAAGGAGAAAAACTGGATGCCTGCATGATGTATTTAAACTGGATGGCAGATCCTGAAAATGCAAAAATCGTGCGTTATACGCCGGATTATTCGGAAACGGAGGCAGGCGTGCTGATCGAGCCTTCTCAGGAGGTAAAGGATGAGAAAGGCTATCCCGGCACATGTGACGATCTGTGCATTATGAACCTTAATTTTGACTGGGTAAATGATATGGATGTTTTGGCACAGACGGATTTTGATAATCAGGAAACAGAGTGGGAGTCTTTGGAATGGTTCCAGAATTTTTATAATATGAGCCGTGAAAATATGTTCCGCTTCCCGACATATGGCTACATTTCTGAGGATGAGCAGACGTTTGGCGCAGATGTAAAGAGCAGGATGATCGAATTTGTTTATACGACGATCTGCTGTCCGGCAGAGGAGTTTGAAGCTACCTACGAAAGCGGCTACAATGAGCTTGTAAATGCCGGTTTGCAGAAAATTCTGGATGCAAGGGCGGCATACTATGACAGTATTGGAAAGTGAATAAGAGCCTGATTGGAAAAGGATTTCAGAGAGCCGCCCGGATAAAGAGTCCGGGCGGATTTCTGCATTTTAGGAGAAACGGGATGAAAAGGGATAAAGAGCTGGCGGCACAATATATGCCTGAGCTGATGCTTGATAAAAAGGAGCCGTTTACAGTCGGGGCAGTCGGTTATACAGTATTCCGGGAAACAAAACGGAGCGGATCTTTTCCGAAAAGAATCATAAAAGCCGATTGGGAAAAAACGGAATGCGTGATCGAATATGCGATATGGTTTGATTATGATATTCAGCATTTATATGATTTGGAGCATGTCTGGGTGTATGTGGATAAGAACGGCAGAATTACATGGGCAGAAGGAAGCTTTCATGGAAAATATCTGAATCAGGTAAGGATTTCAGACGGTATGCCGCCGCTGGGAGAAAACGGGCGGCTGCGGGTATGGATGCAGCCGGGAAAGCATGCGGTTCTGCCGGAGCCGGAGCTCATAAAGCTGGTACCGGAGTGGAGGGAAAGCTGCAAAGATCTGGCGGGAGCAGACGGGCTTGCTGTGCCGGAGATATTTAGGGGCTGGCTTCCTGCTTTGGATAAAAAAATGCAGGACAAGGTGCAGCGGTATATCAGGGAGCGCTATGCATTTGAACCGTCCATGGAGTTTGAACAAGCCTGTATGGAGGAAGCTGTTTTGATGCCTTGGGAAAATCTTCGGGAAAGTATTCCGGAGCGTCTTGCGGCACAGTTGAAAGAGATAGGGATTCAGGTTCAGGAAAGAGCGAATGGATAACGGAGGGAACGGAAGGATGGGCTGGTGGAAGAAAGCAAAAAGCAAAATGGATCAAAAGGATTGGGCGGTAAACCTGCTTTTATATCTGGCAGGAATCGGACTGATGCCGCTGGGCGTTGTATTGACGGTAAATTCCCATTTGGGGGCGGGAGGTTATGATACGCTGAATTTTGCCTTGGGGGAGAAGCTGGGGATCAATACCTCTCTGGCAATTTATATGACGGCGTTTCTGGCGGTAGTGCTTGCGGCTGTTATACGCAGAAAAATGCTGAGGCTGACGACGTTTATTTCCTCATTTTTTCTGGGGCTGTTTACGGATTTCTGGAAAAGAATTCTGGCAGAAGTAGAGGGAAAAGGAATTGTGGATTCCGCAGTACTGTTTGCAGCGGGGATGATCATTATAGCATTTGCGGTGGCAGCCTATATTTTATGTATTTTTCCGTCTAATCCGACAGACGATCTGGTGGCGGCAATGAAAGAAAGAGGAGTACGTATCGGGATAGCGAAGATCGGGCTGGATGTGGTATGTGTGGCGCTGGCACTTTTGCTGGGAGGAGAAATTGGAGTTGGGACAGTTGTATGTACGCTGGGGCTTGGACCGGTGGTTGACGTATTTTATGGCTGGCTCCAGAAAATCATGGTCAGACATGGAATCTGCGTGGAAATCGGATGACAACGGTTCATTGGATATGGTAATAGAAGCTTCGGGGCGCATATCTTTTTGCCCACGGGGCGATGGGAATTGGAGAAAAGGAGCAAAAATGAAAGACTGGTATCAGATGAACAACAAGAGCATGAGACAGGAAGAGAACGAAAAAAGGGAATTCTTGCGGCAGGGCTGGACGACAGATCGGCTGAATCTGGGAATGCGTCTGCACGACACGCCGCCGATGGGGCTGGAAGAACGTCTTTGCTATATTAAAAATCAGGGGTTTAGCTGCGCGCATGTGGCACTGTCTAAGGTCCTGGGGGAAAATGAAAGCGCGGATATGGCGCTTACGCCCGGATACGGGAATGTGCTCCGGAGGATGTTTTCGGCGCAGGGGATTGAGCTTGCGGTGTTGGGCTGTTATCTGAATCTGGCAAATCCTGACAGGCAGCAGCTTGCAGCAATCCAGAAGCGTTATATGGCACATATCCGGCTGGCAGCTATTGCAGGCTGCGGCGTGGTGGGGACGGAAACCGGAGCGCCGAATACAGAGTATCGTTTTGTGCCGGAATGTCATACGGAAGAAGCGTTCCGGAGTTTTTTGTACGGATTAAAACCGGTTGTGAGGTATGCGGAGCAGATGGGTGTTATCATTGGTATTGAGCCGGTGGCAACCCATATAGTACATACGCCGAAGCTGGCCCGCAGGATGCTGGATGAAATTGCGTCCCCGAATCTGCAGATCATTTTTGATCCGGTAAATCTGCTTTATATTGAAAATTATGAGAAGCGGGACGAAATTCTGGGAGAGGCGACCGAGCTTTTAGCAGAAGAAATCGCGGTTGTGCATATCAAGGATTTCAGAATCGAGAAAGGGAAGTTTATAAATACGGCGGCAGGAACCGGGATGATGGATTACGCTCCGATTTTGAAGTTTTTAAAAGAGAAAAAACCGTGGATCGCATGTACGCTGGAAGATACGACGCCTGAAAATGCAATGGAAGCGGCGGGATATATCCGCAAAATCTATGAGGAAGCATGAGAAATAACAACCGGCATGGGCGCGGGGATAAATTTGGCTGTTTATAATTGTAGAAACAAAAATGTCATGATAAACTGATGATAAGCTTCGGGGGCAGCTATATGATGATAAACAGGAGGGCGTCGCAATGGATCGTGCGCAGTATTATAAAAATTTGGAGGTTCCGTCCGGCAGGGCAGACGTGGTGCTGGACACGGATACGTTTAATGAGATCGACGATCAGTTTGCCCTTGCCTATTTGCTGGCGGCATCGGAAAAACTGAATGTGAAGGCGCTGTACGCCGCGCCGTTTTTTCACAACGGCAATTCGGAATCCCCGGCGGACGGCATGAATAAAAGCTATGAGGAAATTTTGCGCCTTCTTTCGCTGATCCGCAGGGAGGAATATGTGCCGCTGACTTTTCGGGGATCTGAAAAGTATCTTTCGGATGAAGTTACGCCGGTATCCTCCGATGCGGCGCGGCATCTGGTCTCGCTGGCAGAAAATTACAGTCCGGAGCATCCGCTGTATGTGACTGCCATCGGTGCGCTCACAAATGTGGCGTCTGCGCTTTTGATGAAACCGGAGATTGCGGAAAATATCGTAATTGTATGGCTGGGCGGACACGGCAGGGAATATCATGATACAAGGGAATTCAATATGTTTCAGGATGTGGCGGCTGCCAGAGTTGTTTTTCAGAGCGGCGCGCCGGTCGTGCAGCTTCCGTGTATGGGAGTGGTAAGCTCGTTTGCGGTTTCGCTGGTGGAGCTGGAGCATTTTTTGGAAGGGCAGAATCCTTTGTGCGATTTTCTGGTGGGAAGGGTCAGGGACGCTATGAGGCAGTATGAGGCAGGGCCGACGCCTTCGCGGGTTTTGTGGGATGTGACGGCGGTGGCGTGGCTTTTAAACGAGAATGACCGCTTTATGCTGTCGAGGCTGGATACGCTGCCGATACCGGAGTATGACGACCGGTATGCCTTTGACCGCAGCCGCATGATCCGGTACGTTTATCACATCAATCGGGATGCGCTGACAACGGATTTATTTTTCCGGCTCACAGACGGGAAATGTTTTCGGAAGCAGGAAAGGACGTGACGGAAGTCGGAAACAGGTATCCCCGGCGGATCAAATGAAAAATAATTGGAAAAAGGAGCGAAAAGAGGAATGGACGTGACGGAAGGCAGAGAAGTATATAGAAACGATTTAGACGGCGCGTATGATGAGATCCGGGAGGAAGCGTACCGCGCGGCGGCAGAGCTGATCGAAACGGCTTCGTTAAAGCCGGGGCAGATCCTCGTGGTCGGCTGTTCCACGAGCGAGGTGGGCGGCGAAAGGATCGGGACTTTTTCCAGCCCGGAGCTGGCGGAGCATGTGTTTGGCGGGATTTACCGCGCGGCAGGGGAGGCGGGCGTATATATTGCGGCGCAGTGCTGCGAGCATCTGAACCGGGCGCTGATCCTCGAGGAAGAGGCGGCAGAAAAATATGGATACGAGCCGGTAAATGTCGTGCCGCAGCCCAAGGCGGGCGGTTCCTTTGCGACCGCAGCGTGGAAGCATTTTGAAGCGCCCTGCGCGGTGGAGCATATCCGGGCGCACGCGGGAATGGACATCGGGGATACGCTGATCGGGATGCACTTAAAAGAGGTGGCGGTTCCGGTGCGGCTTTCGGTGCGCAGGATCGGGGAAGCGCATCTGGTATGCGCCCGCACCCGCAGGAAATTTGTTGGCGGTGTGCGCGCGGCGTATGACGGGCGGTATCTGTAAGGCGGGAAAAGGGCTGTAGAAGAATGGGGAGGGACAACGGTGTTTTTGGAGGAGATTAAATGGCTGCATGAGCTGACGCTGCAGTCGATCGTACTGCGGACGGTGCTGGCGATGCTTTTCAGCGGGATTTTGGGATATGAACGTGAAAAGAAAGGGCGTCCGGCTGGTTTTCGGACATACATGGTCGTATGCTTAGGCTCTGCGATCGCGATGATGACGGGGATTTATCTGAATCAGGGAACTGGGTCGGGAGATCCGGGAAGGATCGCGGCGCAGGTAATCAGCGGCATCGGCTTTTTGGGGGCGGGGACGATCCTTGTGACGCGGCAGAATCAGGTAAAGGGGCTGACGACCGCGGCGGGGCTGTGGGCGGACGCGTGTCTGGGGCTTGCGCTGGGCGCAGGATTTTATTCCGGCGCGGTCATCGGCTTTGCGGCAATCTGGTGCTCCCTGCGGATTTTGCATGTGGTGGATAAGCGGCTGAGCCGCAGGTCAAAGGTGTTTGTCGTATATGTGGAGTTTGTCCGGATGAAGGATCTGAGCGTTTTTCTCGGATACGGGCGGGAGCACGGGTGCCGGATGGACAATTTAGAGGTAACGCGCGGAAAGGATGCGGACGGCAGCAGGATCGTTTCTGCAAATATGACCCTGCATTTTGAACAGCCGGTGCTGCATTCGGAAATCATCGAGGAGTACGGAAGGATAGAGGGAGTGACCTTTATACGGGAAACATAAGGCTGGCGGGTGGATATGGAAGAAAAAACTGAATCCCGCATATTTACAGGATGCGGCGAAAGCTGCGATCCTTGCAGAAATGGAAAAAATTAACCTGCCGCTGTAATAGGACGGCAACTGTCAAAGCCCGCTCAGATCAGATGAAAAATTCTGGTCTGGGCGGGTTTTTTATGAGAAAAAGCAGTTGACAAAATGTAATTAGTGTATATAATGAGCATATACACAGAAACGGAGGTGAGGGCGCTGGACATTATCATCAGCAATATGGGAGATCAGCCGATCTATGACCAGATTTATTCGCAGATCAAGAATCTCATCCTGTCGGGAGCCTTAAAGGAGGGCGAGCTGCTTCCGTCGATCCGGGGGCTTGCAAAGGAGCTGCGCATCAGCGTGATCACGACGAAGCGCGCCTACGAGGAGCTGGAACGCGAGGGCTTTATTTATACGGTGACGGGGAAGGGCAGCTTTGTGGCAAAGAAGAATCTGGAGCTGATCCGGGAGGAGAATCTGAAAAAGATCGAGGAGCATATGAACGCGGCTTACGGTCTGGCGGCGGCGTGCGGGCTGTCAAAGAAGGAGCTTTTGGAGATGTTTGCGCTGCTGGGAGAGGACTGAGCAGGGAAAGGACTTTCAAATGGAAGAGGCATTATATCTGGAAAATGTAACGAAAAAATATCATGACTATACGCTCGACCATGTGAGCTTTTCGCTGCCGTCGGGCTGTATCATGGGTCTGATCGGGGAAAACGGCGCGGGCAAGAGCACGACGATCAAGGCGATCACGGGCGCGGTGCGTCCGGACGAGGGTACGATACGGGTGCTGGGGTGCGATGTAAAGTCGCCCGGTTTTCAGCAGAAAAAGCAGGAGATCGGCGTGGTAATGGACGAGGCGTGCTTTCCGGATGAGCTGACGCCCGGGCAGGTGGACCGCGTGATGGCGGGCATTTATGAAAGCTGGGAAAAGGATACCTTTTACGGCTGGCTGGATCGTTTTCAGCTTCCGCAAAAAAAGCGGTTTCAGGAATTTTCCCGCGGCATGAAGATGAAGCTTTCCCTTGCGGCAGCGCTTTCGCACAACGCGAAGCTGCTTTTGCTGGACGAGGCGACCGGCGGGCTCGACCCGATGGCGCGGGACGAAATTCTGGATGTGTTCAATGATTTTACGAGGCAGGAGGATCATTCGATCCTGATCTCCTCCCACATCGTGACCGACCTGGAAAAAATCTGTGATTATGTGACGTTTCTGCATCATGGGAAGCTTTTGTTCTGCGAGGAGAAGGATGAGCTGCTGGACGGATACGGCATCCTGCGGATCGGAAAAGGCGAATTTGAGGCGGTTTGTCCGGAGGCGGTGGTTGCTGCGCGGAAAAGCGAATTCGGCGTGGAGGCTGTCGTAAAGCGCAGTCTTTTGCCGGGCGGGATGCCGGTAGAGAGAGCGGGCATCGAGGAGATCATCGTGGCGATCGCGAAGGAGGGAAGGGCATGAAAGGACTTTTGCTGAAAGACTGGTATGTGCTGCGCAGGCAGTGGAGGGTAATGTTTGTGTTCCATGTGATATACGCAGGGCTGGCTGCGTTTTCGAAAATGGCATTTTTGTTTGCGGCGATGAATGTTTTTGTCGGGATGTTGACCGTCCAGACGGTGATGGCGCTGGATGAGCGCAGCAAATGGGAGTCGGTCGCCGTGACGCTTCCTGTGACGCGCAGGCAGTTTGTGCTGGAACGGTATGCGGTGGGGCTTTTGAGCGGGGGCTTTATTGCGCTGCTTACGGAGGCGGTCATGGCGGCAGCGAACCTGCTGTCGCCGGGAAAGGCGCGGTTTTTCGGCGTTTCCGGCATGCTGGTCGTATTTGCGTGCGGCTGCCTGTGCATGGCGCTGGAGCTTCCGGTGCTGTTTAAATTCGGAACCGCAAAGGGAAGGATCTGGATGATCGCGGTCATGGCGATCATCGGCGGGCTGACGGGAGGGGCAGCGGCTTTAACGGACGGCGCCAATCTGAACAGCGAAACAGCAGGACAGCTGCTGGCAGGTTTTTCACTGCTTTCGGCGGCAGGGATCCTTGCGGCGGCGCTTGTGGTCGTGGCGGTATCCTTTGTGATTTCGCTGAAGGCTTATGAGAAGCGGGAATTTTAAAAGTGAATGAGGATCAAAAAACAGGGCGGCTGGAATCCGATGAGAAAGGGATTCCGGCCGCCCTGTTTCGGGAAGGCGATACCGGTTACACCGTCCGGGTCGTCCATTTGGACGCATCCCATACCGCGTCCGCAAGCCCGTCATAAAACTCCGGCTCGTGGCACACCATGAGGATGCTGCCCTTGTAGGCGATCAGGGCGCGCTTTAATTCATCCTTTGCGTCCACGTCCAGATGGTTTGTGGGCTCGTCGAGCACGAGCACGTTGGACGGGCGGTTGATGAGCTTGCAGAGGCGCACTTTTGCCTGCTCGCCGCCGGAGAGCACCTTGACGAGGCTTTCGATGTGTTTGGTCGTCAGCCCGCATTTTGCGAGGGCGGAGCGCACCTCATACTGGCTGTAGCCGGGAAATTCCTGCCAGATCTCCTCAATACAGGTGGTGGAAATATCCTGGCTCATTTCCTGCTCAAAGTAACCGATTTCCAGATAATCGCCCTGCTCCACGCTTCCGGAAATGGGCGGGATCAGCCCGAGGATGCTTTTTAACAGGGTGGATTTTCCGATGCCGTTTGCGCCGGTCAGGACGATCTTCTGCCCGCGCTCCATCGCAAGGGTCAGCGGGGAGGAAAGGGGCTCGTCATAGCCGATCACAAGATCCTTTGTCTGGAAAATATAGCGTCCGGGCGTGCGGGCTTCTTTGAAGTTAAATTCCGGCTTCGGCTTTTCTGCCTGCAGCTCGATCACGTCCATCTTGTCGAGCTTTTTCTGGCGGGACATCGCCATGTTCCGGGTGGAAACGCGGGCTTTGTTGCGCGCCACAAAATCCTTTAAATCCGCGATCTCTTTCTGCTGCTTGTTGTAAGCGGCTTCCAGCTGCGCCTTTTTCATGGCGTAAACTTCCTGAAACTTGTCGTAATCGCCCACATAGCGGGTAAGCTGCTGGTTGTCCATGTGATAGATCAGGTTTACGACGCTGTTCAAAAACGGGATGTCGTGGGAAATCAGGATGAAAGCGTTTTCATATTCGTTTAAGTAGCGTTTGAGCCATTCGATGTGGACGGCGTCCAGATAGTTGGTCGGCTCGTCCAGCAAAAGGATGTCGGGCTTTTCCAGCAGAAGCTTGCCCAGAAGCACCTTTGTGCGCTGGCCGCCGGACAGCTCGGAAACGTCCTTTTCCAAACCGATGTCTGCAAGCCCGAGGGCGCGCCCGACCTCCTCTACCTTCGAATCGATCATATAAAAATCGTGCGCGGTCAAAAGTTCCTGCAGCGTTCCCGCCTCTTCCATCAGCGCGTTTAAGCCGTCCTCGTCGGCTTCTCCCATTTTGTCATAAATGCCGTTTAGCTCCTGCTCCATATCGAGAAGAAAGTCAAAGGCGGACGTGAGTACCTGACGGATCGTCATGCCTTTTTCAAGGGCGGTGTGCTGATCCAGATAGCCTGCGCGGACGTTTTTAGACCATTCGACCTTGCCCTCGTCAGGCATCAGCCGTCCGGTAATGATGTTCATGAAGGTGGATTTGCCTTCGCCGTTTGCGCCGATCAGACCGATGTGCTCGCCTTTTAACAGGCGAAAGGAAACGTCGTGGAAGATTGCCCGGTCGCCGAAGCCGTGGGACAGATGTTCTACATTCAATATGCTCATAGTGATTCTCCGTTCATAACTGTTTCTTGCGTTCCAATATTTCATCATGCAGTATAGCCGGAAACGCGGGGATTTGCAAGAAAAAGAGCGTTTTGCGGGTGGGCGCGGGCTGAATGGATGCAAATGGGGGATCGAAATGGAGATGAAAACGGCAATGGAATGTGCTAAAATCTTTTTAGGATATCAGGGTCAAAAGTCGTGAAACGCGGAACAATCCGCAGATATCTCAGTTAGGAGATTTTATCAGGAGGAAAAAATGCTGAAAAAACCGGAAATTGCGAAGAGCGCTTTTATCGCGCCGGATGCAGCCGTATACGGCGACGTCCGTATCGGGGAGGAGTGCAGCGTGTGGTTCCACGCCACGGTGCGGGCGGGAGCGGGAAGCATTTCGATCGGCGCGCGCACGAACGTGCAGGACAACTGCGTGATCCATGTGGACAAAGGCTTTGATGTGCACGTCGGAGAAAATGTGACAATCGGGCACAGCGCCATCGTGCATGGCTGCACGGTGGGGGACAACAGCCTGATCGGTATGGGCGCAATCCTTTTAAACGGCGCGTCGGTCGGAAAAAACTGCATCGTAGGCGCGGGCGCACTCGTGACGCAGGGAATGGTTGTACCGGACGGCTCCCTCGTGCTTGGAAGCCCCGCCAGAATCGTGCGCCGGGTGCGGCAGGAGGAGCTGGAGGCAAACCTGAAAAACGCGCGGCATTATGTGGAAGAGGGAAAAGAATACAAGGCGCAGCTGCAGGCAGAAAAGCCGGATCGGGGATAACGCCGTTTCTGACAGCGTCAAAATAATTGTTGACAACTCAACAAAAACGGATATAATACAATCTGTACCGGGTACAGACAACAGGAGGAACAAGAAGGATGGATGACCGTTTTCTGAAGTTTACGCTTTCTGTGTCTCGCATGAACAAAAAAATACAGGCGATCAAGACGGCAGGAATGGGGAAGCTGGGCTTAAAGGCAGCGCACACCACGGTTTTGTATATTCTGGGAAGGCATCCCGAGGGGCTGCGCTTTTCGGAGGTTGCGGAACGCTGTGATCTGGATCAGGCGCTGATCTCGCGGACGTTTTCCGAGCTGATCAAGGCAGGGATGGTGCGCAAGGAAGGCGCGGCAGGGCGGTATAACGCCAGCTATTTTCTGACGGAAGAGGGAAAAGAGCAGACCGAGAGGATCGTGGAAGTGATCCAGACGCTTCTGCAGCACGCGGACGAGGGGATCAACCCGAAGGAGCTTGTAGTATTTTATAAGGTGCTGGACCAGCTTTTGAAAAATTTTGAGGCGATGGAAACGGATTACGATACGGTGTTTGCGCCGCTGCATTCATAAGGCTTTGTTCTCCGATCGAAAAGGAGAAACGAAACATGGCATCAGCTTTTTTACACAGAAAAGAGAAGGACAACAGTTCTCTGACACCCGGCAGAAGGATTGGAAAGGCGGTTTTGACCATACTTGCGGTCGTGCTGGCGCTGATTCTGGCTGCGGCATTATGCGTTTTATTTGTATTCCGCAAGGAACTGGGCAGCGTATGGTCTTTGCAGAAGCAGGATGATTTTTATTATACGATGGATTACAAGGCGGATTACGGACTGGACGAGTTTCTGGAAACAGGGGCGAAAACGGACAGCGAGCTTGCCGGATTTATCGTGAAAAAGCTGATGAAAGGGCTTCCGGTCCAGATCAGCCTGCCCAATCTGGGATGCTCCACCTTCGCGGCGGAGACGCCGGAGGGCGAGAAGCTTTTTGCCCGCAACTTTGACAATAAGGAAGCTTCCTATGCGCTTGTACATACGGATTCGGAAGACGGCTATGAGTCGATTTCGATGGTAAATTTAAGCTATATCGGATTTACGGATGGTTCAAGCCTGCAGGATAAGGCGCTGGCGCTGGCGGCGCCGTACATCCCGCTGGACGGCGTAAACGAAGCAGGGCTTGCGATCGGCGTGCTCCAGCTTTATAACGAGCCGACCGTTCAGGAAACCGGAAAGACGCCGATCACGACGACGTCCGCGATCCGGATGGTGCTGGATAAGGCGGCGACCGTAGACGAGGCGATCGGGCTTTTGGAGCAGTACGACATGCACTCCTCCGCCAACGCGCCCTATCATTTCCAGATCGCGGACGCGTCCGGAGACAGCGCGACGGTGGAATATGTGGATAACGTGATGACCGTGATCCGCGCGGAAGAGGGCGAAAAGCTGGCAACGACGAATTTCGTGCTGACGCCCGGCGAAGCCTATGGCGACGGCAAAGGTCAGGACCGCTGGGAGATCCTGACGGAAGGCTTGAAAAAGAGCGGCGGCGTGCTGGCCGAGGATGAGGCGATGGGGCTTTTGGAGGCGGTACAGCAGGACAAAACGGAGGACGGCATTTTCTCCGGCACGCTCTGGTCTGGCGTTTATAATCTGGAAAAACGGACGCTCATGCTGTCCTGCAACAGGGACTATGAGACGGTGCGCTGCTATGGCGTGGACGGGGAAGAGATAGAAAAATAGAAGATCAAAAAGAGCAAAAAAGAGCTTCTGCCCGGCGGCAATGGACTGCCGGGCAGAATGCTCTTTTTTGTATGGATCTATCAGGATTTGTCATCTCTTAAGAGCGCGTTGATCTCTTCCGCTTCCAGCTCATTTTTTTTGCGGAAGTAGGAAAAGACGCTCAGATCCACGATCCAGAAAACCGCAGAAAACCAGAGAAACTGCCGCAGGCTGAGGCTGTGCCAGAAGATCAGCCGGAAGAATACGAAGGTCAGCACATATAAAAGGAGGGATTCAGTCAGGCAGTAGCTTTTCCAGCTTTTAAAATCCACGTGGCAGAGCAGCCAGTCGATGCCCTGACAGATCAGCACCCAGAGGAAAAAAACAAGATAAGCGACGCCGGAAAAATTCCCGGCGAGCAGGTCGGACGCCGCCATAAAGAGCGCGGACAGGGTAAAGCAGACGCAGATGGACGGGATGCGGACGGAAAATAAGGTTTTCATAAGCGTTCTCCTCTCAATTTTTGCTTCAGCGGTTCGATATAGCTTCGCGTGATAATGAGTTTTTCGCCGTTTTTCAGCTCGGCTTCCAGACGGTGGTTGTACAGCGGTCGGACGCATTTTAAAAAGTCCGTATTAACGATGCAGCTTTTGCTGATGCGCGCAAAGGCTGTGCCGGAAAGCAGCTGTTCCAGAACGGCAAGCGTTTCTTTGGCGGAATAGACCTCTTTTTCCAGATAAAAAAAGGTTTTGCCGTCCACGCTTTCAATATAGCAGATCTGTTCCGCCGCCAGCTGGTATTCGCAGCCGTCCGCATAGCCGGTCAGCGAAAAGCTGTGCTGGCGGATCAGGCGGATCAGGCGTTCCAGACGGGAATCGACCGCGGCGCAGCTGACCGTGATTTCCGTTTCTGAAAATTTCAGATCCTGATGAATGGTAAGCTTCATGGGAAACCTCCTGTGAATCGTTTTCGGTACCGATGGGATCATTTTAACCGGAAAAAGGCGGGATGACAACGGGGGAAGGGGCGAGATGCCCGCAGGGCGGATGAAATACCCGGTAAGCGCCGTTTTACAAGGCCTTTGCAAAAGCGCCAGAAAAACCTTACGAGAGTTTTGCCGGAGTGTGATAGAAAGACGGATGCCCGGACTGATAAGATAGACCCGTTAAACGGAAGAAATGAAAAAAAGCGGCTGTTAGGCGGGAAAGGAGCGCACGGGATGCTGACATTGGAGCATTTGAGCAAAGCTTACGACGGAAAAACTGTATTAAAGGATATTTCACTTTCGATAGAGGATGGGGAGATCGTATCGATCCTCGGGCCTTCGGGCTGCGGCAAGACGACGCTGTTAAACCTGATTCTGGGGATCACTTCGGCGGACGAGGGGACGATTACTTTTGACGGGCAGGACATTACCGAAACGCCGATGGAAAAGCGCGGCTTCAACATCGTTTTTCAGGATTACGCGCTGTTCCCGAATCTGAACGTATATAAGAACATCACTTACGGGCTGAAAAACAGGCCGGGCATTTCTTCGGAGGAAGAGGTGCGGGAGCTGATCGGGCTTCTGGGGCTGGAGGAGCATCTGGATAAGCGCATCGACCAGCTTTCCGGCGGGCAAAAGCAGAGGGCAGCGCTGGCGCGCACGCTTGTGATGAAGCCGAGGATCCTGCTTTTGGACGAGCCCTTAAGCGCGCTGGACGGCGTGATCAAGGAGTCGATCAAGGAGCGGATCCGCACGATCGCAAAGCAGTATCATCTGACGACGATCATCGTGACCCACGACCCGGAGGAGGCGCTGACCCTTTCCGACCGGGTGCTCATCATCAACGAGGGGCAGATTTCGCAGTACGGGAAGCCGGAGGAGATCATCCGCACGCCCCAGAACGGCTTCGTAAAAAAATTCATCCTAAACCAGCTTGAGATCAAGCGTAACAACATCTTTTCGCTGTTTACGTTTTCCGCCCCGGATGCGTGCATTCAGCCGTCGGCGTGAGGAAGCAGAGGATGAAAACAAGGAATAATAAGGAGCTGTGGCTGATCTTTGGGGCGGCAGCGGTTTATTTCGTGCTGTTTCTGGCGGTTCCGGCAGCGGCGCTTCTGGGAAAATCCTTTGTGTCCGAGGGCGGCGCGGGGATCGCCAACTATGCGGACATTCTGGGGGACGCAGACATCCGCAGGGCGCTGGGGAACAGCTTTTTGGTGTCGGGCGTGTCTGCGGCGGTAACGACCATGCTGGCGTTTCTGCTGTCTTATACGGTGCATTACACCCGTGTGCCGGGCTGGCTGAAAAAAGCGGTCGCACAGACGGCGCGGCTGCCGATGCTTCTGCCGACGATCACCTATGGCTTTGCGATCATGTATTCCTTTGGAAAGCAGGGGCTTCTCACAAAGCTGTTCGGGCGGCAGCTGTTCGATATTTACGGCTTTAACGGGCTTCTGACCGGCTATGTGATCTACACGCTTCCGGTGTCGTTTATGCTCATCCAGAACACGATGCAGTATATCGACAAAAGCTTTACGGTGGTGTCGCGGCTTTTGCAGGATAATCCGGTCAAAAATTTCGGCATGACGGTGCTCCGACCGCTGTCCGGGGCGCTGGTGTCATCGTTTATCCAGACCTTTTTCCTGTGCTTTACAGATTTTGGCATTCCGGCGGCGGTGGGCGGCGAATTTGACACGATCGCAGGGGTGCTTTACCGGGAAATGTTAGGAAGCGTGCCGGATTTCGGGCGCGGCGCGGTGATCGCGCTGCTCATGCTTCTGCCGAGCGTGCTGAGCGTGGCGGTTCTGCATCTGCTGGAAAAATACAATGTGCGTTACACGAAGATTTCCAGGACAGAGCTTTCCGTAAACCGTGTGCGCGACGTGGTGTGCGGAACGCTTTCGGGCGCAGCTGCGGTGTGTGTGCTGGCAGTGTTTGCGGTGATCTTTGTGATCCCATTCGTACAGGACTGGCCTTACCACATTACCTTTACGCTGTCGCATTTTTCGGATGTGATGCAGGACAGCGCCCTGCGGCGCGTCATGGGAAATTCGCTGACGGTATCGCTTCTGACGGCATTTTTCGGGACGCTGACCGCCTATGGCTGCGCGCTCGTTTCTGCCAGAAGCAGCCTGCCTGAGGCAGCGAAAAAATGCGTCGAGGCGATGGCGATGATCACGAATACGATCCCCGGCATGGTGCTCGGTCTGGCTTACCTGTTTGTTTTTTCGGGAAGCTTTCTGCAGGGGACGCTGGCGATCCTCGTTTTGTGCAACGTCATCCATTATTTCAGCACGCCGTATCTGATGATGAAGGCGTCTTTGTCAAAGCTGAACGCTTCGTGGGAGACGACGGCGATGCTCATGGGGGACAGCTGGATCAAAACGGTGGCGCGGGTCGTAACGCCGAACGTCCTGCCGACGATTTTAGAGGTGTTCGGCTACTATTTTGTCAATGCGATGGTAACGATCAGCGCGGTCATTTTCATCGCGGGGGCGAGAACGATGGTCATTACGACAAAGATCAAGGAGCTTCAATATTACAACAAATACAGCGAGATCTTCGTGCTGTCGCTGTTTATACTGTTCGTAAATTTTGCGGGCAGGGAGCTGACCGCATGGCTTGCAAACCGGAAGAAAAAGGAGAAAAAAGAGAGATGAAAAAGAGAAGCTATGGAACAAAGGCAATGGCATTGGGGCTTTGTGCGGCGATGGGGCTTACAGGGCTTGCAGGCTGCGGTTCTTCGCAGGACGAACAGGTGGTCATTTATTCCAACGCCGACGACGAGGCGGTTGCAGCGATGAAAAACGCTCTGGACGCAAACGGCTACGAAGGGCAGTATCTGTTCCAGACGTTCGGGACGGCGGAGCTTGGCGGCAAGCTTTTGGCGGAGGGGACGGATCTGGAGGCGGATCTTGTGACGATGAGCACCTTTTATGTGGAAAGCGCGCAGGAGCAGAACGATATGTTTCTGGATCTGGGCTTTGAGGCAAAAACGCTGGACGAATTTCCGTCCTACTGCGCGCCGATCACCTCTCAGGAGGGCACGATCATTTTAAATACGCAGATGCTTGCGGACAATCAGCTGCCGACGCCCGCTTCGATCAAGGATCTGGCGGATCCGGTTTATAAGGACATGGTTTCCGTGACGGACATCGCTTCGTCCTCGACAGCGTGGCTGCTCATTCAGGCGCTCGTTTCCGAATACGGGGAGGACGGCGCAAAGGAGGTTCTGGGCGGAATCTATGACAACGCAGGCCCCCATATTGAGGAATCCGGCACAGGCCCCTTAAAAAAGCTGCGCGCCGGAGAGGTGGCGGTAGGCTTTGGGCTGCGCCAGCAGGCGGTCGCGGATAAGGAAGAGGGGCTTCCGATCGACTATGTGGATCCGGCGGAAGGCAATTTTACGCTGACGGAATCCGTGGCGGTCGTGGATAAAGGCGATAAGACAAATCAGAAGGCGATGGAAATGGCGCAGTGCATCATCGAAAAGGGCCGCACAGAGCTGCTTTCCCATTACCCGGTGGCATTGTACGAGGGCGAAACCGTTGACAGCAAAAATGAGTCCGGCAACGTGAAGGTATTCCCGGAAAAGCTGACGGTGGAGCTTTTAAAGAAGCATCAGGAGCTGTCCGAGAGCTGTAAATAAGAAACGGTATATAGGAAACTGTAAATAAGAAACTGTATCTTGGAAAAAAATTTTGAAAAGAAAATAAAGGTTTGGGGAGAAAACAGAAAATGCCGAATTATAAGCTTTTGACGCCGGGGCCTTTGACGACCACGGACACTGTAAAAAAAGAAATGCTGTTCGATCACTGCACATGGGACGAGGATTATAAGCAGATCACCCGGAAAATCCAACGGGGGCTTCTGGCGCTCGCCCATGCGGACGAAAGCCGCTATGCGGCGGTGCTGATGCAGGGCAGCGGCACCTTTGGCGTGGAGTCTGTGCTGACGAGCGTGATCGGAAAAGAGGACAAGCTGCTCATCTGCGCAAACGGCGCATACGGCGAGCGCATGGCGGACATCGCTTCCCATGCGGGCATCGCCCACGAGGTATACCGGGTTGCCTATGACTGCATCCCGGATGCGGAAAGGATCGGGGAAATTCTGGACGGCGATCCGTCGATCACCCATGTTTCCATGGTGCATTCCGAAACCACCTCGGGCATTTTAAACGATGCGGAAAGCGTCGGGAAGGTTGTGAAGGAGAAAGGGCGCGTGTTTATTTTGGACGCCATGAGCAGCTTCGGCGGTGTGGACATCCCGGTGGCGGACTGGGGGATCGATTTCCTCATCAGCTCCGCAAACAAGTGCATTCAGGGCGTTCCCGGCTTCTCCTTTATCATCGCAGACCGCAGGCTTCTGGAAGAGAGCGCGGGAAAGGCGAGAAGTTTGTCGTTGGATCTTTATGATCAGTACAAGACGATGGAAAAGGACGGAAAATGGCGGTTTACCTCCCCGACCCATGTGGTTTTGGCTTTTGCAAAGGCGATGGAGGAGCTGGAAGAAGAGGGCGGCATCCCGGCGCGGAGCAGACGCTACCGTGAAAATAACCGGCTGCTTATTTCCGAAATGAAAAAGCTGGGGTATGATACTTATGTGGGCAGCGATGTGCAGGGGCCGATCATTACGACGTTTTTATTCCCGGAAAACGCGGGCTACGGCTTTGTGGAAATGTATGCCTACATCAAGGAGCGCGGCTATGCGATCTATCCGGGCAAGGTAACGGAGGCGGAGACATTCCGCATCGGCAATATCGGGGAGATCTACAAAGAGGATATTGAAAAGCTGGCGCAGATCATTTCGGATTTTCAAAAGGAGCATAAAGCGCGGTAACGCCCGGAAGGGTGTTTTGCGGATGGGTGTTTTGCGGATGGGTGCAGGCGGGACATTTTTGGGGACGTAAACATGGAGGATGACAATGGGAAAAATAGAGGCAGTGATTTTTGACTGGGCGGGCACGACGGTGGATTTCGGGTGCTTTGCCCCGGTGCAGGCATTTTTGGAGGCATTTCGCGCGGCGGGCATCGAGCCGACGATGGAGGAGGTCAGAAAGCCGATGGGGATGTTAAAACGCGACCATGTAAAGGCGATGCTTTCCATGCCGCGGATTTCCGGTCTGTGGAAGGAAGCCTATGGACGGGAGTTTGATGAAAACGATGTGGATGAGATCTATGAGCGCACGGAAGACGGGATTTTGTCGATCGTCGGGGATTTTGCGGCTCCCAAGCCCTATGTGACGGAGGCGGTAAAGGAGCTGCGGGAACGGGGGATCAAAATCGGTTCCACAACAGGCTACACGCTGGACATGATGGAAATCGTGACAGAGCGCGCAAGGCAGCAGGGCTATGAGCCGGACGAATGGTTCTGCCCGGACGCGACCGACCATAAGGGCCGCCCGTACCCGTATATGATTTTTAAAAACATGCAGGCGCTGGGCGTCATGAGCGTGCATAATGTGATAAAGGTAGGTGATACCGTTGCCGACATCAAAGAGGGAAAAAATGCAGGCGTGATCACGGTGGGCGTCGTGGAAGGAAGCTCTGTGATGGGACTGACGGAGGAGGAGTTTGAAAAGCTGGGGACTGCAGAATACGAAGAGATCTGCGCCCGCACAGAAAAAACCTACCGCGACGCGGGAGCGGACTATGTGATCCGGAATATGAAGGAGCTGACGGCGCTGATCGATAGGCTGGAGGCAGGGGAAGGGACACAGGCTGTTTAAAGCAGATATAAAAACCGGCTGATAAATGACGGATAAAAAGGGACGTTTGCTTTGCGAAAAAATCGCAGAGCAGGCGTCCCTTTTGGCAGAGTACAGCAAAAAAACGAAACAATTCCTGAAAAAAGAATCATTTCGGATTTCCATATCTGTTATTAAGAAGAGCGACAGACGGGGCTCGAACCCGCGACCTCCACCTTGGCAAGGTGGCGTACTACCAACTGTACTACTGTCGCATTTGCTTGTCGCCGTATGTCTCAGCGACGAAATTTATGATAGCACAGGATAAAAAGAATTGCAAGCATTTTTTTTGAAAAAGTGAAAAAAGGGAAAAATATAACAGTTCCGCTGTCCTGATGTCTGGAGTCGGACGCTGTTGAAGGGCTGGCCGTTGCAAAAAAATGGTGAAACTTGGGAGAGGGGGGAATGTGGATTATGTCAGTTGATTTGTCCAATTTTTGGGGGATTGTGCTATAGAATAGAATATAATATGGCATTACAATAATAAATGTAAACAAAAACAACAGCAAAAAAGGAGAAGGGGTTATGAAGAGAAGATTATTGGCAGCTTTAATGGCGGGAGCAATGGTGGTTTCTATGACAGGATGCGGAGGTACGACAGAAATCAACACTACAAATGGAGCAGAGCAAAAAGAAGGTGCAAACGAATCAGTAAAGACAGATTCGGAAGAAGTTGTAGAAATTCGTTTTACAGAATGGGACGGTGGAGATACACTGGCAGTTTATGAAGAAATTGCAGAGAAATTTAATGAAACACATCCGGGCATTCATGTGACGGTAATGAATATTCCGGATGAATATGATACGAAGATTACGGCGATGGTAGCAGGAAATGATGTGCCGGAAGTGTGTATGTTAAACAGTGATACACTTCTGTTCCCGTTGGCAGAAGAGGGAATTGTGCTGAATATGCAGGAGTATATTGATAAGGATGCGGATTTTGACAAAGAATGCGTTGGGGAACAATTTAAATATATGTTGAATGCAGATTATATGGCAGGATATGGGATTGGCTCTGAGAATATCTGTATGTTTTATAATCCGGCCTTATTTGAACAGTATAATGTAGAGGAACCGCCGGCAAGTTACGAAGACGCATGGGATTGGGAGACCTTTGTAAATACGGCTCAGCGTCTTACAATAGATAAAAATGGGAAAAATGCGCTTGATCCGGAATTTGATCCGGAAAACATAGATATTTATGGCGTAAATATTTCAAAATGGTGGGCAGGATACATGCCGTTTATTTATGGCTTAGGCGGGGATTACCTAACAGAAGACGGAACAGCGATTGGATATGATACCGAGGAGGGCAAGGAAGTTCTTCAGAAGTTGGCAGATCTTACCTATGTTTATCATGTGGCGCCTACGCCTACTGCCAGCGAAACAATGCCGGGATTGTCAGAAGCATTGGCTACGAATAAGGTGGCAATGAGCATCGATGGTCAGTGGTCAAATGCAACATTGATGGCAGATGGTGTAGAATATAATGTTGCAGCGCTTCCTAAAATGGGAGAAGATGCTAAAACGGTGGCTACCTTTGGGTCGATTGCGCTGATGAATACGGACAAAGCAGATGAGGCATTTGAATTTATTAAATACCTGCTTACAGAAATTGGCGCTTGCGAGCCTTTATTCAAATCGGGATTATGGCTTCCCACGAATATGAAAGAGTATAATGATGACTATATCCAGTCCTTTATTACAGAGCAGCATCCGGATAATTATTATGAAACAATCGTAAAGCCTATGCTGGACGGGACAGCGGAAACTCCTGTAACTGCGTATGTAAAGAATTTTAATAAGATTAACGATATTATTACTCCTGCATTGGATGATCTGTGGTCGGGAGAAAAAACGGCAGAAGAAGCAATCGGATCGATTGCAGCAGATGCAAATGCAGAAGTACAGGGCTTTTACGGTAAGTAAAGATGTAAAAACTGCTCTGCGGCGGAAAGGAAACGGACATTATGAAGCGGAAAAAAACAATGAAAATGTCCACATGGAATAATGTTGTAGGATGGGCATTTGTACTGCCGGCAGTGGCAGGATTTCTGATCTTGAATTTATTGCCAATGCTTTTGAGCGGATATTATAGTCTTTGTGACTATAATATCATTGGAGAGCCGGAATGGGTAGGGATTAAGAATTATGCAGAGCTTTTAAGCGGCAAGGAGAAAACTTTCTGGCTGTCGGCAAAAGCAACCGCTCTCTATGCGATTATGGCGGTTCCTGCAAACCTGATATTTGCATTTATGATAGCCCTTATGCTGAACTGTGATATGAAAGGACGGGCGTTTTTCAGATCCCTATTTTATCTTCCCTGTATTTTGCCGGCAGTAGCGACAAGCTTTGTATGGATACTTTTGATGAATCCTGATTTCGGGCTTTTCAATGCGATACTGGAGGCGCTTCATCTTCCTAAAAGCCAATTTTTCTGGGGCAAGGAAAGTGTTCTACCATCCATCGTATTTATGGGAATCTGGGGGACGGGTTCCACACAGGTAATCTTTCTTGCAGGGCTACAGGATATTCCGAAAGTATATTATGAAGCTTTGGAAATAGATGGAGGAAATTCCTGGCACAAATTCTGGAATGTTACGCTTCCGATGGTTTCATCCACGCTGTTTTTTAATCTGGTAATGGGAATTATCAATGCATTGCAGGTATTTTCGCAGGCATATATCATTACAGAGGGCGGTCCGAATAATGCATCGCTGTTCTATGTATACAATTTGTGGAGGCAGGCATTTAAGTATATGGATATGGGAAAGGCATCTGCGATGGCATGGATTTTGTTCGTTGTCGTATTGGTTTTGACAGCTGGAGTCTTTCGCTCGTCTAAGAAATGGGTGTATTATGAAGGAGGAGAGGAAGCATGAGAAGAAAGAAGAGAACGGCGGCCTTTTACATAAAAAAGATATTATTTTATGGAGTTCTTTTGGCATTGGCATTAGTATGTGTGATTCCGCTATACTGGATGGTACGTTCTTCGTTCATGAAAAATACAGATATTTACAGCATGCGTCCTTTCGTTTTTTGGCCTAAAGAAATGCTGTGGAGTAATTATACAGATGCGTTGAAAGCGGCTGATTTTGGAAGATATGCGGTCAATACGCTGGTTATTGTAGCAGGATGTCTGACAGGGACTCTGGTAACAGCATCCATGGCAGCATATGCATTTTCAAGAATAAAATGGAAAGGAAGGGGGTTTTGCTTCAGTCTGATCCTGACGACAATGATGCTTCCGGGTTCAGTAACATTAATTCCGCAGTTTATGCTGTGGAGAAATCTGAACATGGTTGATACCTATTGGCCGTTGATCCTTCCGGCGTTTCTTGGAGGAGGCGCTTTTAATATTTTTTTGCTGAGACAGTTTTTTCTGGGAATTCCCAGAGATCTGGATGAAGCGGCAAGGATTGACGGCGCAGGGCCCCTGCAGATTTTTATGAAAATTATTTTACCGCTTTCAAAATCAGCGATGGTGGTTGTGGCATTGTTTACTTTCCTTGGAAATTGGAATGATTTTTTCGGACCGATCATTTATCTGAATTCAAAAGAAAAATTTACGCTGGCAGTTGGACTTTTGCAGTTTAGAGGGGATTATGCAACCAAATGGAATTTGCTTATGGCAGCATCCACAATCGTTGTTGCGCCTTGTATCGTAATATATTTGTTTGGGCAAAAGCACCTGATTGAAGGAATTTCGCTGACGGGTATGAAGGCATAGAATGGCAAGAAGGAGAGAAGGATGGATAAATATGGAGGGAGCCTGGTATCCTTTGCAGACAGTGGGATAACAGGAGGATTTTGGAAAGAAAAGCAGGATTTATTTCGTAGGGTAACAGTAGATGCGGTATATAATCGTTTTGAGGAAACCGGAAGGTTTGAGGCTTTGAAAATGAACTGGAAAAAAGGCATGCCCTTTCAGCCGCATATTTTTTGGGAATCTGATGTTACCAAGTGGATAGAAGGCGCTTCTTATTTTTTGCAGAAAAAGAGAGATCCGGAGCTGGAGGCAAGAATTGATGAGCTGGTAGACAGGATGGAACGGACACAGGATAAGGATGGGTATTTGAATGCTTATTTTACAGTTGTAGAGCCGGAAGCAAGATTTACACGGCGTACGGATCATGAGCTGTATTGTGCAGGACATCTGATCGAAGGGGCAATCGCTTATGCCAAGGCAACGGGAAAGACAAAAATGCTTGATGTGGCGATAAGATATACAGATTTAATCGATAGGGTATTTCGCATAGAACATTCGGCAGCGTTTGATACGCCGGGGCATGAAGAAATTGAGCTGGCGCTGATCAAGTTGTATCGGTATACAAAAGAGGAACGTTATCTGAAACTGTCCGCTTATTTTATCAATACGAGAGGAACGAGCGGCCGGGATGGTACGTATGACTTTGCGGATCAGGAACATATGCAGTCACATCTGCCGGTCAGAATGCAAAAAACAGCGGAAGGGCATAGTGTGAGGGCGTTGTATCTGTACAGCGCGATGGCGGATCTGGCAAGGGAAACAAGAGAAGAAGAGCTGCTGCAGGCGTGTCGCATTTTATTTGAAAATATTGTTGGAAAACGGATGTATATCACAGGGGGGATCGGTTCGACGGATCGTGGGGAATCGTTTACATTTGATTATGATTTACCGGAATATACGGCATACAATGAGACGTGCGCATCGATTGCACTAGCGCTTTTCTGCCGCAGAATGTGGTTGATCGAAGCGGATAGAAAGTATGCAGATACGGCTGAACAGGCAATTTACAATACTGTTCTGGGCGGAGTGTCTTTGTCTGGAGATGAATTTTTTTATGAAAATCCAATGTCTGTTGATCCTGCGAGAAATCGGTTTAATGATTCACGGCCAGATGGGCTGAAAGAGCATTTGCCGATTCTTCAGAGAGTAAAGGTATTTGGATGTTCCTGTTGCCCTCCCAATTTGATCCGGTTTGTGGGTTCGGTGGCGGATTTTATGTATTCGACAGCGGGAAATACGATTTTTGCTCATTGCTATATGGAGGCGGAATCGTGTGTGAGCTTAGGAGATAAAAAAATTTATCTTATACAAAAAACCGGATACCCGTATGAAGAAAACGTTGCTTTGCAGATTCAGAACAGCGGAAATTTTGAAATTGCATTTCGGATTCCATCATGGTGTGAAAATGCAGATATATGGATCAATGGAGAAAAGACGGATTCATGGACAGAAAAAGCAGGATACAGATATATTTTGAGAGAGTGGAAAGAAGGGGATGAAATCATCCTTAAAATGGACATGAAGGTACGTCAGATCGAAGGAAATCCAAGAGTGATCGACGCATGCGGAAGAGTGGCTATAACACGCGGACCATTGGTATTTTGCGCAGAAGGAATCGATAATGGGGAAAAGGCGCTAAAAGATATACGGATTCCGTCAGAGGCAGTATTTGAAGTAAAAGAGCAAGATATTGGGGAATGCAGGATTCCGGTATTACAGACAAAAGGAAAAGTCCGCAGGATGTTTAAAGGGTTATATGCAAAGCGGGGCGGAGAAGAAGAGGAAATCTGTTTAAAATTAATTCCTTATTTTGCATGGGCAAATCGTGGAGAGTCTGAAATGACTACATGGTTTCTGGAAGGATAAAATCAACAAAGCAGAGACGGAGAGGGCAACCTCTCCGCTTTTGTTTTGAAAATTATTTTAATAGTCAGTGGGAATACGGCGGAAAACAGATTGTAATACGTGTCCCCTGCCCTGAAGCAGACTGGACAGATATGGAATACTTTTCGCCATAAAGCAGGCTCAGCCTGCGGTGTACATTTGAAATACCGACATGTCCGTCATGGGAAAGTGCAGCCGTATATTGTTCAAGTTCCTGAGGGCTCATGCCTTTGCCGTTGTCCTCAATCTGAAACCGTAAAAGTTCATGATGCAGGTCGATGGTCAGTTTAAGTATTCCGCCATTTTTCATACCTTCAAAGCCGTGAAGTATTGCATTTTCAACAAGCGGCTGTAAAATGAATTTTGGAACAGGACAGTCCATCAGTTCTTCATCAATATCCATTTGGGTGCAGAATAAATCGCCATATCTGCGTGACATGATGCACAGGTAGTTGGAAAGCCAGTTAATCTCATCAGAAAGGGCTCCTTTTTCGGAGGAACTTTTAAAGGTGTATTGAAGCATTTCTGAAAGGTCTACAATGAGTTCTGAAGTTTCATCATCTCCGTTGCTGAGAGCGAGCATATTGATCGTATTCAAGGTATTGTACAGGAAATGTGGGTTTATCTGGGCAGAAAGTGCCATCAGTTTTGTTTCTTTTTCCTGTAAGGATATTTCATAATTTTCATGGATAAGCCGGGTAATTTCCTGTTCCATATGGTTAAAGCTCTCTGTCAGTATTTTAAAATCTCCTCCCCGCGGAACGGGTGTATTTGCTGAAAAATTTCCTCCGGCAACCCGGTGTGCCGCATTGGTAAGGGTCTGGATTGGTTTTGTAATCGTCCGTGATAAAAGATAGGATATAAGGACGGAAAGGACGATAATTGTAATAACGCAGATGAATTGAATACGTCTGGAATAGGAAAGGGTATTCTGCGTTAGAGAGTGCATGGGGACAAAAGCAAAGGAAAACAGTTCCGGGTCTGTCAGTGTGTCATAACAAAATAGAGAGGTTTCGCCGTTGAGGCTGCAAATCATATGGCCGCTGGAAGAAAAGCAGGATAGCATTTTTTCAGGAAGAAGTGAGCCGATGAGAAAAGTGCTGTTATCTGAGGAAATCACAGTCCCATCAGAATTTGCGATACCGTAAATACTGCCGGGATAATTAACGCTGTTGAGATAGGTGAGACGCAGGCGCTCTTCGGGAATCTGTACAACAAGAATTGGTTTTTCGGCATGATCGGATAATTTCTCATAAGTACCTTCAGAATAATATTGAAAGTGCATTTCCCGAACCATGGTAAGGGGACGGCGGGCAGAAAGAGGCAGCTTTTTTGAAAGATAATCAGAGCCAATGGCGTTTGGATAGTCATAGCCGGAAATCCAGACAGGAAGCCCTAAAGCCTGCTGCGCTTTTTGGATATATCCGGCATTTTGCGCGCCGGAGAGAGTGATGGGAAAATCCTGACTGTCACTTCCGAAGAGCCAGCGGGAAGTAACAAGATACGTAGAGGCGACATCGGAAGAGGTGCTGAATTGTTTGGAAATTTCAGTTGCTATCATACGGTCATATCGCAGCATGTCACCGACAGAAAGATCGTCAAGTGAAGAAAATACGGAATAATACAGTTCGTTATCGAGCATAAGCTGAGAAGTTGTTTCAATTCCGTCCATCATGGAATCAAGGACAGAATTATTTGCTTTTACAATGGAAAGCGTGCTGTCTGATGCTGCGCGGATAATCTGATTCTCATAAAAATGCCCTAGGGTCTGCTGTATAATAAGCAGCGGAGCAATCGACAAGACAATAAGGGTTAGAAATAATTTTTGACCAAAATGCATGGATGTAAAAAAGCGGGTTGATTTCTTCAGCATTTTTTGTGTGCCTTTCTGTACTGTTCGGGTGAGATGCCGCACTTACGGCAAAAAATACGATTAAAATAGCTGCTGTCGCGGTAACCGCATCGGCGGGCAATTTCAAGCACCTTCAGATCGGTTTCAGTTAGAAGGCGGCATGCCATATCGGTGCGCAGACCGGTAACATAGGAGATATAAGATAACCCTGTTTTGGACTTGATCTGAGCGGACAGATAATTTGCAGAAAAATGTACCTTTTCTGCAAGCTGTTGTAAGGATAAATCTTCATCCAAATGCTTTTTGATATAAGTAATAATGTCTTCGGTTACATCATGCTGGCCGCTTTCCTGAGAGAAGTATGCCGTTGTACGTTCCAACAGAGACAGGGAAATGGAAAAAAGGCAGTCCAGGGAATCGCAGCTATGATAGGAATGATAGGCTTCCGTTAGTAAAGTGTCGTATTCCTCAGCAGAAATCATACCGTCCAGATCGCGGATAATGGAAACGATCATGGAAGAAATCCGATGACGGACTTTTACAGGGGAACGCAGGGGTGTCTTTTCCAGTTCTTTTTTTAAAGGAGATAACAGTTCATTAAATTTGGATGCGGGAGCTGCATTTTTTGCAGAAGTCCGAAGGTCGTTTTCGATGCCTGATAGGGAGAGCATGGGAAGCTCCAAACAGTGGTTTAAATCTTTCCAGCAATAAAAAGAAGGCTGGAGAGGCTGATAAAAGGAAAAGGAAAGCATTTCTTCTGCTTGTTGGCGGGCAAGTGACAGAGAATTTGCAAGGAAAGGATGAAGTGCGGAAAGTCCGGCATGGAAAACAAGGCTGTCATTTGCGGCAGCATGGCACAGGGCAGAGAGCTGACGGCAACACTGTTCCTCTGTATAGGAGGAAAGCAATAAAGCTAGGCGGCATTCACAGGGATCAAGTCCTTGTGTCAGGAATACATAAAAACTATCAGGAAAAAAGGTATGAATGTGATCTAACAGGATTTCCTGCTGGTTTTCGGATAAATATTGCGGATAAGCTGTGTCGGAAGAAATAGTGGTTAGGCGGATCTTCCACCGGAGTACGGCTGCGAAGCCGCTGTTTTTTAACTGCAGCGCAATATCCCCATCAAGAGATTTGATATTTTTGCGGCCATCTAAAAGAGCGGCGAGAAGTGTCTGACGCTCCTGCTTCAAGGATTCGGCAAGCATATTTTCGTAAAGGGAGGTTTTTCTCAGCAGGGAGGACTGGCGTTCCAGATATTGTTCTGTTCGGGAAAGTATGTCAGAAACATCCTGAAGGCGGAATGGCTTTAAAAGATATTCTGCTACACCGCATCTGATTGCAGCCTGTGCATATTCAAATTCAGAATATGCGCTGATCAGAACGATACGGATGCGGGGAAATTGGTCAGATACATAACGGATCAGTTCCATCCCGTCCATAACAGGCATTCGGATGTCAGTAATCAGCAGATCGGGCATCTCGGAACAGACAGCATCTAATGCTTCTTTCCCGTCAGAACATAAGATGGTTTGCGTCTGGGGAGAGAGCTTTTGAATGATTTGCTGTAAAACTGTGCGTTGGATCGTTTCATCATCAGCTAAAACAATTTTTGAGATCATAGCGCTGTCCTGCCTTTGTTTATACTGGGGAAAATGCCGGAATAAAGCTTCCGGCATTTTTCTTAAGTATATCATTGAGATGAAAGATCCTGCAAGGTTTTTGGAAAGTTTTCTGTTTTTGGAAAGTTTTCGTCAGTGTTTTTTATTATCCGCTGCAGCCTTTTCGTAATCCTCCATAACATCTGCAAACCATCCGTCAAATTCCTGTGAAAGCTTTTTGACGATCAGCGGATATTTTTCTGCCAGATCATGGCGCTCCAGCGGATCGTCCTCCAGATTAAAAAGCTGCGGCTTGTGGGGAGGCGACAGTACGCGGGAAGAATCGTCGAAAGGATAAGGGTGATCCGGAAGCGACGGAGCTTTTTTGATTGCCTCATCCATTTCTATGATTTCAGGCGGAACCTGAAGCGCTTCGTCGATCGCAGGCCAGACGAGCTTCCACCTGCCGCGCCGGATCGCGGCATTGCAGCGGGAAACGGGGGTAAAGCGGTTGTACTGCCAGAAAGAGGCATTATCTGGAAAAGGGGTCTGGATTTCAAGCTCTTTTAAACGGCTTTTTCCGTCGAGGGAAAGTCCTTCCGGAACGGGGATCTCACAGGCTTCCAGAAGCGTCGGGAACCAGTCGCAGCCGTGGAAAAAGGAATGGCTGCGGCTGTTGGCAGGCAGATGCCCGGGCCAGCGGATAACGGCAGGGACGCGGATGCCGCCCTCGTAGGAATCTCCTTTCTGACCGTGGAGAAAACAGTTGTAACGGTCGGTGTCGCCATAAAGCTGCGGACCGTTATCGCTGGCAAAAACAAGGATCGTATTTTCGGACAGCCCGGATTGATCCAGATAATCCATAATTTGTCCGATCCCTTCATCCATGCAGGCAATCATGCCGTAAAGCGTAGCAAGGGTTGGATTGAAACGCCCTGTTTCGAGAAATGGGCGTACATATTTTTCCGGGCACTGGAAGGGGAAATGGGGGGCGTTGTATGCAATGTGCAGGAAAAAGGGTCGGTTCCTGTTTTCTTCGAGGAAAAGGAGGGATTCGCGCGTGATGAGGTGAGTCATGTATTCCCCGGCGGAAAGTTCTTTTTTTTGCCCGCGGTACAGTGTATAATGATAATAATCGCTCCAGCCGCCCCGGAAGCCGACGAAGGTATCAAAGCCGCGGCGGCAGGGATGATATTCGTCCCCGATCAGCCCGAGATGCCATTTTCCGATGAGTCCGGTACGATAGCCATTTTGCTGAAAAATGTCTGCAAGGGTTGTTTCTTTGAGGCAGAGACGGTCGGAACCGATTCCCTCATAGGTATCGACGGCCCCGGTGCGCTGCGGATAGCGTCCGGTCAGAAGCGACGCGCGGGCAGGGGCGCAGACAGGAGAGGCACTGCAGCAGTTGGAGAGGGTGCAGCCCTGGGACACGAGCCGGTCGAGGTTCGGCGTGCGGGAACTTCCGTCGCTGAAAATGCCGAAATCGCCGTAACCCATATCGTCTGCAAGAATATAGATAACGTTTGGAGATTGTTTCATGTCGTTTGTCCTCCATATATAATAAATTTAAAAGCTGACTTGAAATGTTATAATAATATGATATTATAATAAAATGAAAAGGTCAAGAGAAATATTCGGGAAAAGGAGTGGAGATCGTGCGGGAAGGATTATTATATGAAAAAATTTATCAGGATCTTCTTCGGAGAATCAGGGCGGGAGAATATCGGAAAGGGGAACAGCTGCCGACGGAGAAGGAGCTGTCCGAAGCATATGACGTGAGCAGGATTACGATGAAAAAGGCGCTGTCCATGCTGACGGAGCAGGGGATGCTGGTGCGAAAGCCGGGGCTGGGAACATTTGTAGAAAGCACGGAACCTCTGTCCGGAGCTGAGAATACAGCAGAAGAACGCAGGATGCCGGGAATGGGAGCGGCTCCGGGGGCGGCAGGAGGAAGGCGCAGGATCGCCTGTATTGCAGAGGATGTGTCAGATGCTTTTGGAACGGCGGCGCTTAGGGCAATCACCCAGTATGCAAATGAAAAAAACTGTGATTTGATCCTGAACCTGTCCTTAAGTTCGCAGGCACTTGAAGCAAAGGAAATAGAATTTGTAAAAAGCTGTGGGGCGGAAGGGCTTATTATTTTTCCTGCGATGGGGAGCTCTTATAATAAAGAACTGCTCCGCGCAGTTGTGGAGGACTATCCGATCGTAACGATCAACCGGGAGCTGCAGGGGATTCCGGCGTCGTCTGTCGGGATAGATCACGGCAGGGCTGCATTTGATCTGATCAGTCTTTTTTATGAAAAGGGGCATAGGCAGATCGGGATTTTGGGAGAACGTCCGGAAGAAGGGACGGGGCTTTCGGAACGGTATAAGGGGTTTAAGGCGGCGGCAAAAAAGTACGGATGTGCAGACGGGCTGGTATTCTGGCATGAATATCGGGAAAGCATGGGAAAGGGCAGGGCTGAAAGACAGCCGGTATTCAGCCGTGATAAAGACCGGGAAAATTATGACAGTGAAATGGAAGAATTGAGGATTTTTAAAAAAGCCCATCCGGAGATTACCGGGTTTATCGGCTGTAACTTCGGGCGGGGACAGATGATGAGGCAACTGCTTGCACAGGAAAATACGGCGATTCCGGAGAAAATATCGCTGGCATGCTTCGACGACATCGGATTTGAGTGTATGGATCTGTCGCTGACGCATATTTATCAGCCGGAAGATAAGATTGGGCGGAGGGCGCTGGAGCTTCTTTTGGGGAAGATCGATCATAAAAAGACAAAGCAGGTAAATGAAGTGATTCCGTATGAACTGAAAGAGTGCGGGACGATCGGGGAGATCTGATAAAACAGGATGATGGAGAATAAAAACAGCGGAAGGACATAAGCGATGTTCTTTCGCTGTTTTTTTTGTGCATGATTTTTATATTTATAGACTTGACAACTGAAAAATACAGCGATATTATTATAACAACATAATAATATAATAATATAAACGAGAGGAGAAAAAGGGATATGAAAAGTAGTATAGAGGGAAAAGGAGGAAGAAACCGGAACGGCAGTTCGGGATGGAAACGAAAAATTTTATCGAACTGGCAGCTATATGTATTTTTGCTTCCGGCAGTCATCTATTTTCTGGTGTTTTGCTATGGCCCGATGTACGGCGTGCAGATCGCGTTTAAAGATTTTTCGCCGTCCAAAGGGATTATGGGAAGCCCGTGGGTCGGTTTGGAACATTTTGAACGGTTTTTTAATGCGTATTATTTTTGGGATCTGATCCGGAATACGCTCACGATCAGCATATACAGTCTGGCGGTTAATTTTGTCCTCCCTGTGCTTCTGGCGCTTCTTCTGAATGAGATGAAGCAGGGAAAATTAAAGAGCGCCGTGCAGACTGCCACATATGCCCCTTATTTCATATCGGCAGTTGTATTTTGCGGAATGATCACTACATTTTTAAGTCCGAGCAGCGGGATCGTGAATAAGGCGATTGAAGCGTTCGGAGGAGAGGCGGTTCCGTTTTTGACAACGCCGAAGCTGTTTCCTTCTGTTTATGTATGGACGAACGCATGGCAGCAGACGGGATGGGGGAGCATTATTTATCTGGCAACGTTATCCGGAGTAGACGAACAGCTGCATGAGGCGGCAAGGATTGATGGGGCGACGAGGTTTCAGCGGATCTGGCATATCAATATTCCGCATCTGCTTCCCACAATGATCACGCTGCTGATCCTGAATGCCGGCTCGCTTTTGTCGGTTGGCTATGAGAAGCTTTTGCTTTTGCAGAATCCGCTGAATACGGAAACATCGGAAGTGATTTCAACATATGTTTATCAGGCGGGTCTGGTCAATGCACAGTACAGCTTTGCGACGGCGGTAGGACTGTTTAATTCGGTTATTAATCTGGTAATTCTGGTGCTTGTAAATACGTTGTCCCGCAAGATCAGCGAGACATCGCTGTGGTAAGCGGGAGGGAGAAAAATGAAGCCGAAAAAGAAGAAAAAGCTGACAGGATTTGATATTGCGTTGTATATCCTCGCGGTACTGATTTTGATTGTGACAGTATATCCGCTGTATTTTGTAGTGATTGCGTCGATCAGCGAACCGCATCTTGTGAGTACGGGGCAGGTGTTTTTTACGCCGAAGGGGATCACGATGGAAGGCTATCAGAAGGTGCTGAATGATGCGGAGATATGGACGGGCTACCGGAATACGATTTTTTATACGGTATTCGGTACTGTGCTGAATCTGGTCGTTACGCTTCCGGCGGCATATGCGCTTTCCTGCAAAAAGCTGGCAGGAAGAAAATTTTTTACGATGCTTGTGCTGTTTACGATGTTTTTTTCGGGAGGTATGATCCCTACTTATATTCTGGTGCAGGGACTTCATCTGACGGATACGATATGGGCGTTGATCCTGCCCTGCGCGGCGTCGGCGTACAATATTGTTGTGGCGAGGACTTATTTTGAAAATTCCATTCCGGGGGAGCTTGAGGAAGCGGCTGCAATAGACGGCTGTTCCAATTTCCGGCTGTTTTTCTCGATCATCCTGCCGCTGTCTGCGCCAATCGTGGCGGTTATGACACTGTTTTATGGAATTTCACACTGGAACAGCTATTTTGACGGGATGATCTATCTGTCAGACCGGGAACTGTATCCTCTGCAGGTTATTCTGCGCGAGATTTTATCGGTTGCGCAGACGGCAGCGTCTCAGACGATGTCTGCGGAGGATGCAGTAACGATGGCGGAGCAGGCGAGGATCGCAGACCTTGTAAAATATGTCATTATGATCGTGGCTACAGCGCCGGTAATGCTGATCTATCCTTTTGTACAGAAATATTTTGTAAAGGGAATTATGATCGGTTCGGTAAAAGGATAAAAGAAAAGGAGAGAGACGATGAAACGGAAAAATTTTTATGCGGCAGTCAGCAGTGCACTGACTCTGGGAATGGTTTTGACAGGCTGCGGAGGACAGACGGCTGAAACGGAAAGTGCAAACGCGCCGGAGGAAGCGGTATCGGCAAATTTTCAGGAAACAGGGTATCCGATCGTAACGGAGAAAGAGACCTTTTCCATGATGGGATCCAAAGCTGCGATTCAGGGCGCATGGGACAGCCTTGTATTTTTCAAGGATATGGAGGAAAAGACAAATATCGCATTTACATTTGATACTCCGGCGGCAGAGGTTTTTGAAGAGAAGAAAAATCTGGCGCTGGCAGGAGGAAGTTATCCGGATGTTTTCTTTGCGGCAAATCTGACAAATGCGCAGCAGATTAAATATGGCATGGATGAAAAAATCCTGATTCCGCTGGACGGCCTGATTGAAAAATATGCGCCGAATATTCAGCTGATGTTTGAAGAGCATCCGGAGGTAAAGCAGTCCGTAACCGCGCCGGACGGGCACATTTATGCGCTGCCGAATTTTAATCAGGGTTCTCTGGCAAAGACGCCTACATGGTGGTATAACGGCGAGTGGCTGGAAGCATTGGGCGTGACGGAGCTGCCGGAAACAACAGATGAATTTTATGAACTTTTAAAACGGTTTAAAGAGGAAGATCCGAACGGGAACGGCGAAGCGGATGAAATCCCATTCAGCTTTACGACAAATGCGAATCTGGATTATCTGGATCCGAATCTGTACATCCTTCCGGCATTCGGGATTGGAAGCGCCAGGATTTATGTGGAGGACGGCGTTGTAAAGTATGGCGGTCTGGAAGAAAACTTCAAAGAATATTTAAAATACATGAGGAAGCTGTTTGAGGAGGGTTTGATCGATCCTGAATGGGCAACGCAGGATGACAGTACGCGGATCGGCAAAGGAAAGGGAAATACGATCGGTATCGGTTCGCAGGCAATCCCCCAGAATCTGTATGATGTGACGGATGCGGAGGAAGCGAAGAAGTATCCGATGGCGCCTGCTTTGAGCAGTGAGTTCAGCAGCGGGGAAAAACATTACCTTCTGTACAGTCAGGGAATCACGCAGGGGGCGTTTGCGATTACGGATAAGTGCAGCGATCCGGCTGCCATGATCCGGTGGGCAGATTATCTGTATAGTGAGGAAGGCTCTTTCTTCATCCACTATGGAAGAGAAGGGGAGCTGTGGAAGATGGCAGAGGACGGAAGCGGATTGTATGAACATATTACACCGGAAGGCGGAATGCCTGTCGAAGAATACAGGGGCGGCGTAGTGACACCGGACTGCGGTTCTACAACGCCGAAATGGGTTCGCCCTTCTACCGTTTCGGATTGGGTAGATCCCTTCCAGAGTGTGAGGATCGAGCAGGTAGACGAGAAACTTCTGCCCTATGCGGATGTTGCCTTTCCGAGCACGTTTTTCATGCCGGATCAGCAGAAGCGGATCGACGTGATCGAGTCAGATCTGAACAAGTATATGGAAGAAATGGAAGCGGCATTTTTTACGGGAACAAAAGATATTGACGCAGAGTGGGACAGCTTCACGGAAACTTTGTAAAAAATGAACGTGGAGGAGCTGATCGGGATTTATCAGGAATCCTATGACACATGGGCAGGAGCGAAATAAGAGATGGATTTATTTCTGACGAAACAAAAACTGGAAAAGCGGGTAAGAGAGCTGGAGGGACGCCGTTATATTGACCAGACGGATTTATTTCCCTTTGTTTCCTGTGAAGATGCAGGCGGGCCGGATACGGTCCGCCGCTGCTTTCCGGGGAAAATTTCAGGGCCTCTCATGAACCGGATGGATATATGGGCAGGGCTGGACCGGTATCTTTGGATGCAGAAGGAAATAAAGCTTCCGGAAGCAAGACCGGGTTGCAGTCTTGTAGGCTTATTTGATTTCGGGAAGACGGGAGGCGGCCATAACAGCGGATTTGAATCCCTGCTTTACATTAACGGAAAAGAGCGTCAGGGCGTAGACAGCAATCACTCTGAGGTATGGCTGGATGATCTGGCGGGAACGCAGGCAGAACTGACCTTTATGCTGTGGAGCGGTCTGGAAGGAAGCGATATTTTTCATGAAAAACAGTACCATCAGCTCCGGACGGCAAAGCTTGCGTTTTTGCATGAAACGGTAAATGAGCTGTATTATCAGAGCCACGCGGTCATGGAGGCTCTGGAAGTGCTGGAGCCTGACAGCGAGACGGCGCAGCGGCTTTTGCAAATGCTGGATCGGACTTTTTTACTGGTAGATTGGGATGACGACCGCTTTTTGGAGTCGGCAGGGCAGGCGCTGGAATTTTTGCGGGAGGCTTTGAAAAAAGAAGATAAAGGTACGCAGGTAACGGTTCATTGTGTGGGGCATACCCATATTGATGTGGCGTGGCTTTGGCGGACAAAGCATACGAGGGAAAAGGCAATCCGTTCTTTTGCAACAGCGCTGGAATTGATGAAAGAGTTCCCGGAGTTTAAATTTCTGCAGTCCCAGCCGCAGCTATATGACTGGATCAAAGAGGACGCGCCGGAGGTTTATAAAAGGATGCAGGAAGCTTCGGCAGCAGGACAGTGGGAACCGGAAGGCGGGATGTGGCTGGAAGCAGACTGCAATATTCCGTCGGGGGAATCACTGGCAAGACAGTTTTTATATGGATGCAGGCTGTTTGAACAGGAATTCGGCAAAAAGTGCCGTTACCTGTGGCTGCCGGATGTATTTGGTTACAGCTGGGCGCTTCCGCAGATTTTGAAGCAGTGCGGAATTGAAACTTTTGCAACGACGAAGATCAGCTGGAATCAGTATAACCGGATGCCGCATGATGTTTTCTGGTGGAGGGGGATCGATGGGAGCGAAATACTGACCTGTTTTTTGACGACGCCGAGAATCGGACAGGATCCGAAATCTTTCGGGGCGACTTACAATGGTTACCTGAAAGGGGAAACGGTTCTGGGAAGCTGGAAGCAGTTTCAGGATAAGCAGGTGAGCAGGGACGTCCTGATCTCTTATGGATATGGGGACGGCGGCGGAGGCGTTACCCGGGACATGATACAGATTGGAAAGGCGTTGGATCTTGTCCCCGGAATGCCAAAGGTAAAATTTGATACCGCCGGAGATTATTTTGAAAAGCTGCATGAAAATGTCCGTCAGGCACGGCAGGAAAAGACATATGTGCATACATGGGACGGGGAGCTGTATCTGGAGCTGCACAGAGGGACTTATACGGCGCAGGCAAATAACAAGAAATGGAACCGGAAGTTGGAGCAGAAGTTAAAAACTGCCGAATGGCTTTCCGTATGGAGAGGGGCCGGGGAAGAAAGCCGGGAAAAACTGAGGGAGGCGTGGAAGATCATTCTTCGGAATCAGTTCCACGATATTATTCCGGGTTCGTCAATCCATGAGGTATATGAAGATTCTGACAGAGAATATCGGGAGGCGGACCGCTTGGCGGAAGAAGTATGCAGAAATGCCGGGGCGCAAATGGAAATCAGCAGTGGAAATTGTGGAAAAGCGGTGTCAGAAACGGCATATACTGTGTATTATCCGGGAAGCTTCCGGGGCAGGCGGCTGGCAGTTCTTCCGGTTTCGGTTCCCGGAGCGGTATTTGACAGCACAGGAAAAATTTTGCCGTCTCAGAAGGTACGGGGCGGCCTGCTGACGGAAGTAGAGGCAGGGGCGCTCTCTGTGCAGACCGTGCGGTTTGTGCCGGGAAAGGAGAAGCGGGAAAGTGTTCCGTTTTCCGTGGATTTGGCAAAAAGAACGATTGAAACGCCTTTCTACACGGCGGTGTGGGGAGCGGACGGAAGATGGGAATCTTTGTATGACAGGCGGGCAAAGCGGGAAGTGCTGGACGGCGCGGGAAACAGCCTTGATGTTTATGAGGATAAGGCGGTTGTTTTTGACGCATGGGATGTTGATATTTTTTATCGGGAAAAGAAGGAAAGCTTTGAGCTGATAAGTCCTGCAGAGCTGGAAGAGTGCGGGGAGCTGAGAGCGGTTTTAAAATTCAGCTGGCGTTACCGGAATTCCAGGCTGGAACAAAGAGTCGTATTTTATGCAAACAGCAGAAGGATCGATTTTGAGACCGAAGCAGACTGGCATGAAAATCATCGTTTGTTAAAAGCTGCATTCCCGGTACGGATCAGAAGCACGAAAGCCTCGTATGAAATCCAGTACGGTTATCTGGAGCGCCCGACACACTGGAATACGAGCTGGGATCAGGCAAAGTTTGAGGTATGCGGCCATCGTTTTGCGGATCTGTCACAGCCGGACTATGGCGTGGCGCTGCTGAATGATTGTAAGTACGGATACAGCATCAAAGATCAGGTCATGGAGCTGTCGCTGCTGAAAAGTTCTAAAAATCCGGACGAAACGGCGGATATGGGAAAGCATCAGTTTACCTATTCGCTGTATCCCCATGAAAAAGCGCTTGCGGACAGTGACGTATTTGCACAGGCGGAGGAGCTGAATAACCCGGCGTTTGCAGCGGAGGGCAAGACGGACATAGACGGCTTGTTTGAACTGGAATCAGACGGGGGCATGGTGGACTGCGTAAAGCATGCGGAAGATGGAAACGGAGTGATCGTGCGTTGTCATGAATGCCGGGGGAAAAATACGGAGGTCAGGATATATTTAAACGGAAAAAGAGCTGATATTGTCAGATGTAATCTTCTGGAAGAGCCGGAAGGGAAAGCGGAAGAAGCTTCGGAAATTTCCACAGTGCTGAAGCCTTTTGAAATCAGAAGCTACCGTATCGTGAAAAAAGACTGAGGCATTGCCTGTAAAATGACAGCTGCCGGGAAAGGCTGAATCGAAAAAATCGGAAGCCTTTCCGGCAGTTGTTTGTGTTTGAAAACAGAAAGATGAATTTGACTTTGCGGTTTTGATGCAATAAGATAAAGACATAATAAAGCATAAAGAAGGGAAGATAATTGAAAAAGGAGCGGAGATTTCCAAAGTGGCTATTGGCATCTGCAGCTGTTGTCGTGTGTATCGCTGGCATATTGGCAGCAGGCTTTTGCATTTATGTCACCGGCTCCTACGAGGCAGCGCCGGAGGTGCAGGTGCTTTTGGAAAGCGGAGGAAGCGGCAGAGTACAGATTTTTCAGAAAGATGACAGGCTGATCGTCGCTGCGCCAGAAGAACCGGAGGCAGGGCTGATCCTTTACCCCGGAGGCAAGGTGGAGCCGGAGGCGTATGTGCCGCTGACGGACGCGCTGGCGCAGCAGGGGATTTTGTGCGTGCTCGTAAAAATGCCCTGTAATCTGGCAGTTTTTGACATGGATGCGGCGGACGGGATCGCGGAACAGTTCCCGGAAATAAAGCGCTGGTATATCGGCGGCCATTCGCTGGGCGGCGCAATGGCGGCTTCCTATGCGGCAGGGCACGCAGAGAAGCTGGAAGGGCTTTTGCTTCTGGCGGCGTATTCGACAGAAGATCTGAGCGGCACAGAGCTGAGGGCGCTGTCGCTGTACGGCTCGGAGGACGGCGTGCTGAACCGTGAAAAATACGGGGAATGCCGGAAAAATCTTCCGGCGGATACGCAGGAAAACGTGATCGAAGGCGGCTGTCACGCTTATTTTGGCATGTACGGGGAGCAGGAGGGCGACGGCAAAGCGCTGATTGCTCCAAAGGAGCAGATCGAAGAAACGGCGCGGCTGGCGGCAGAATGGATAAAGAAAGGAAAAACAGGATGATAGAAGCGGTAGTTTTTGATATGGACGGCGTGCTGTTTGATACAGAGAGGATCAGCTGTGAATGCTGTTTTCAGACGGCGGAGGAAATGGGGCTGAAAATGACGGAGGAAGCGGTGTACGGAAGCTGCGGGCGCAATCAGGAGGCGGTGCGGGCGCATGTGATCGCGTCCATGGAGCCGTGGTATCCCAACGGCAGCTTTCCGTATGACGAATATTGGGAGGAAGTGAATAAGCGCTTTTTTGCGAGGCTGGACGAGGAGCTGCCCTTGATGGAGGGCGTGACGGAGCTTCTTGATTTTTTGAAGGAGCGGGGAAAAAAGCTGGCGGTGGCGTCGTCCACGAAGCTGGAGCAGGTGCGGAAAAATCTGGCAAGGAACGGACTTGACCGCTATTTTGACGTGGTGATCGGCGGCGATATGATCGAGGCGAGCAAGCCCGCGCCGGACATTTATCTGGAAGCGTGCCGGCGGCTTTCGGTCAGCCCTGAAAATGCGGCAGGCGTGGAGGATTCCTTTAACGGGATCCGTTCGGTGGCTGCGGCGGGCATGCTGGCAGTGATGGTTCCGGATATGGTACAGCCCGACGGGGAGATCAAAAAAATATACGATCACTGTTTTGCGTCGCTGACGGAGCTGAAAAGCTTCTGGGAGGCAGAAGGGATCTGATTTGCAGAGCGGAGCAGAAAGCGGCAGGCGCAGCGTATAGATTGTTCGGATACGGCATAAACTGATATGCAGAGGATCAGTTTATGCCGCTTTTGATAGCGGCCAGAAGAAATGGAGGTATTACGATGATTGCTGACAAAACCTATCCTTTTTCCCTTCCTGAGCTGCCCTATGCGTATGATGCGCTGGAGCCTTACATTGATGAGGAAACGATGCGCTGTCATCATGACAGGCATTTTAAAACCTATGTGGAGAAGCTGAACAAGGCGTTGGAGCCGTATCCGGAATACCATTCGTGGACGCTGGAAGAGCTTCTTCTGCGTCTGGCGGAGCTGCCGGAGAAGTTAAAGGACGCCGTGCGCGACAATGGGGGCGGCGTTTATAACCACGATATGTATTTTGACCTGCTGGCGCCCGCCGGGCAGAGCGTTTCGACGGCTGCCGCGGAGGCGTTCGGGGGCGTGGAAAATTTCAAAAAAGAGATGAAGGAGGTAGCGCTGAGCCGGTTTGGATCGGGCTATGCGTGGCTGGCAAAGGACGCGGACGGCTGTTTGCAGATCCTTTCGCTGGCGAATCAGGATAATCCGCTGTCGCAGGGGCTTACTCCGGTTCTGCCTCTGGATGTGTGGGAGCATGCCTATTATCTGAAATACAAAAACCTGCGCGCGGATTATATCGATCAGTGGTTCCATGTGGTAAACTGGAACGCGGTCGCAAAAAGGATCGGGAAATAGCGTTTGCGATCAGAGCTGTCCAAACGCCAGCGCGATCAAAATCGCGCCGGACAGCCATGAGAGCGGGAAGCGCAGGCGGGCGGCGGTCAGGTTGCCGAGAAAAAATCCGCCAAAGACCGCGCTGCCCCCGATGACGAGCGATGCCAAAAAGACGGCGGCAGGATCTGCGCTTCCAAGCGCCGCGCCGAATCCGGCTGCCGCTCCGTCCAGGGAAAGGGCGGCGGCAAGCGAAAGCGCCTCTTTCGGGGAAATGCTTCTGGAATCGTCGGCGTCGGCATTTTCCGGATCCGCATAGACCGAGAGGACGAAGCGGAGATTTAGGGCGCTGAAGGAAATGTTGCGGGAAAAGCCGCCGTGCTTTCGCAGGAATGCCTTTGTGAGCTCATCCAGCAGATGGGCGGTTCCCATCAGAAAAAGCAGGCAGAAGCAGACCGCTTTGGAAAAAGCCGGCGCAAGCCACGGCTGCAGGAAAGCCCCGAGAAGCATGGAAAGCCCCAGAACGGCGCTGGTGATCAGGTCGATCAGAAGCCCGGAGCAAAAGGGCAGACGGTATTTCCCGCTTCCATAGGCAAAGCATGCCGCGAACGTATCGAGCGATAAGGAGAGCGCCAGCGCAGCGGCGCCCAGGATGGTAAGCGTTGTATTCATAGGGGATCAGGCTTTGCTTTTTGCTCTATTATATGACAGGATGCGCCGTTGTGCGCGCACGCCGTCTGCCGCAGACTGGCAGATCAGGAAAAATGCCGCCCGGATCCGGGACAGCGGAGGATGGGACGGATTGGCGGAAGATGGGATGGGGCGGTAGAGGACGGGACAAAAAAAGGGGCTGTGAAAATGACGGATCATTTTCACAGCCTTTTTAAAGCGGAGAAGGAGGGATTTGAACCCTCGCGCCTGTTACAGCCTACCGGTGTTCGAAGCCGGACCCTTCAGCCACTTGGGTACTTCTCCAGCATGCGGCAGAATGATTTCTGCAACATCTCTATTCTAGCCGAAAAGCGTTCAATATGCAAGCAGAAATTTGAGTTTTCACAGAACGGTTCTACGCAATGGTTCCGCATAACGGCGCAGCTACCCCTATTCCTCGTCCGCCACAGGGAGGGAGAAGATAAATTCCGTGCCGACGCCCTCGGTGCTGATGACGTTGATGTTTTCGTTGTGCGCCTGAATGATTTCTTTGGTGATGGCAAGCCCCAGCCCGGTGCCTTTTTTATCCTTGCCGCGGGAAAGGTCGGTTTTGTAAAAACGGTCGAAAATGAGCCGCAGGCTGTCCTTTGGAATGCCGATCCCGCTGTCCTTGACGGAAACGAACACCTTGCCGTGCTTTTCGGTCGTCTCGATCTTAATGGCGGATTCCGGATGGGAAAATTTGATGGCGTTGTCCAGCAGGTTGTAAAGCACCTGTTCGATCTTGCTTTTGTCGGCAAAAACGGGCATCTGTTCGCCGGTCAGGACAAGCTCGATGCCGATGTGCTTTTGCTGGCAGGTCCCCTCGAAGGAGGCGGCGGTGGAGCGGATCACTTTGTTTAAGTCGAATGCCGTTTTTTCCAGAACCATGCCCTTCATGTTCAGGTTGTTTAAGGTCAGGAGGCTGTTTGTCAGCTTCGTGAGCCGTTCGGTTTCATTTAAAACGATGCGCAGATATTTTTCGTGCAGCTCGGGCGGGATCGTCCCGTCCAGCATCGCTTCCAGATAGCCCCTGATCGAGGTCAAGGGGGAGCGGAAGTCATGGGAGACGTTGGCGATAAATTTTTTCTGATTGTCCTCGCTGCGCGCGATCTCGCTTGCCATGTAGGAAAGGGAGGCGGCAAGATAGCCGATCTCGTCCTCACTGTCCACGGAAAACTCATAGTGCAGGTTCCCGGCGGCGTACTGCTCCGTTGCGGCGGTGATTTTGCGCAGGGGCAGGTAGACCATCTCCGTAAAAAAGATGAGGATGATGAGCGACAGCAGAAAAAAGATCACGAGCAAAATATAGGAAATATTCAGCAGGCTTTCGCTGGACGCGCGGATCGCCGACATAGGCGTGTGGATGACCACATAGCCCCGCACGGTAAAGTTTGAGGTGATCGGCGAAAAAACGCTTAAAATGTCCTGATCGAAGCAGCCGAAAAAGTCCCCGACCGTATAAAAGGAACCGGCGGTAACGGTCGGGTCAAAATGCTCCACGACCGTTTCGTGCTCTACATTCAGCGGCGCATCGGTCGTCATGATGATACGCCCGGACGGGTTGATGATCCAGATCTGCGATGAAAGGTAGGCGCTGAGCGCATCCAGCTGATCCTTGACCGTTTCGAGGGACACGTTGCTGTTGTAAAGGTCGGAAGCGTAGGTGTCCGCGATCAGGGTAGCTTCTTTATAGAGGGAATCCGCCTTTTCACGCTTTAAATGCTCCAGCGTCATGCTGGATACGAAGGTGGCGACTACGAGAAAGCCGAAAAAGCCGAAGATCAGGTAGCCGAGCACAAATTTCAGATAAAGGGTTTTGCGCATCACCGCACCTCGAATTTATAGCCGATGCCCCAGATCGTCGCGATCTTCCAGTTGGCGTGATCCTTGATCTTTTCGCGCAGGCGCTTGATGTGCACGTCCACGGTGCGGGTATCTCCGATGTATTCGTAGCCCCAGATCTGGTCGAGGAGCTGCTCTCTGGAAAAAACGCGGTTAGGCGAGGAAGCGAGGAAATAGAGAAGCTCCAGCTCCTTGGGCGGCATTTCTACGGTTTTTCCCATATAAACGACGGAATAGTTCGTTTTGTTCACGGTCAGATCCGCATATTCCACGCATTCGACGGCGGGCTTTGCAGGGGCAGCCGCCGCAGGCTTGTAGCGGCGCAGGACGGCTTTGACCCGGGCAACGAGCTCTTTTGCGTCAAAGGGCTTTTCCATGTAGTCGTCGGCGCCCAGCTCAAGCCCCAGCACCTTGTCAAAGATCTCGCCCTTTGCAGAAAGCATGATGATCGGCACGGCAGAGCGGCTGCGCACCTCGCGGCATACCTGATAGCCGTCGATGCCCGGCAGCATCAGATCCAGAAGGATGAGGTTGGGCGCAAACGTATCGACCGCGCTGAGGGCGGATTCCCCGTCCCCGACGATCATCGTTTCAAAGCATTCTTTTGTGAGATATAAGGAGATCAGTTCGGCGATGTTGGCGTCGTCGTCCACGATCAGGATTTTTTGTTTGGTTACCATAAAAATACTCCCTCCGGTTTATTTATGATAATAGAAAGCTTTTTTCTATTATTTGAAAACTACGATCGTTACGCCGGCGTCTCCCTCCCCGTATTCGCCCTGGCGGAATGATTTTACATATTTGACGCGGCGAAGATGCTGCTGCACCGCATTGCGCAGCGCGCCGGTCCCCTTGCCGTGTACGACGCGGACACTTTCCAGATGCGCAAGGTAGGCGTCGTCCAAATATTTGTCCAGCGCCGCAAGTGCCTCGTCCACGGTTTTGCCCAGAAGATTGATTTCCGGGGAAATGGAGAAGGACTTGGACATCCGGATCTTGCCGCTGCCGGTTTTTTGCAGGTTGGGCGCGGTGATCGTGGCTTCTTCGATGCGCACCAGATCCTTGATATTGGTGGAGGTGCGCAGGATGCCGCACTGCACGAACAGGTTGCCCTTTGCGTCTGGAAGGCTGCTGACCGTACCCTTTAAGCCCATGGAAACAACGCGCACGGCGTCGCCCTTTTTTAACTGCTCCGGCTTTAAGGAGGGGGCTTTGGGCTCTTTTTTGGCGGAAACCGAAAGGCGGCTGTTTTTGTCGTCGATATTGCCGCGCAGCTTCTGACGGGTCTTTTCCAGATCCTTCATGGAAGCGCCGGGGCCTGCCTTCTGGAAGACGCGGATCGTCTCGTCTGCCACGTTTTTGGCGTCCTGCAAAATATCGCGTGCCTTTTCATTGGCTTCGCGCAGGATGCGGTCGCGTGCCTGGTCGATCCTGTCATTTTTTTCCTGAAGCTTCTTTTTGAGGGATTCGACTTCTTTTTTATAGGCTTCAATCTCGCGCTGCTCTTTTTCGATCGTGATGCGGCTGGCTTCCAGATTGGAAATGACGTCCTCGAAGCTCACGTCCTGTTCGTCGATCTGCTCCTTTGCGGCGGCGATGATCTCATCGGAAAGACCGAGCTTTTTGGAAATGGCAAAAGCGTTGCTCTTTCCGGGAATGCCGATCAAAAGCCGGTAGGTGGGGCGCAGGGTTTCCACGTCAAATTCGCAGCAGGCATTTTCCACAAAATTCGTGGAAAGCGCATAAATCTTTAATTCGCTGTAATGGGTCGTCGCCATTGTGCGGATGCCCCTGTCGTGCAGGAAATTTAAGATGGCGATCGCCAGCGCCGCGCCCTCCGTAGGATCGGTTCCCGCACCCAGCTCGTCGAACAGGCAGAGGGAGTCTGCGTCCGCATGTTTCAAAATGGAAACGATGCTCGTCATGTGCGAAGAAAAGGTGCTCAGGCTCTGCTCGATGCTCTGCTCGTCGCCGATGTCGGCAAATACTTCCGTGAAAACGGAAAGCTGGGAGCGGTCGAGCGCCGGAATGTGCAGTCCTGCCTGTCCCATCAGCGTGAAAAGCCCGACTGTTTTTAAGGAAACGGTCTTGCCGCCGGTATTGGGGCCGGTAATGATGAGCAGGTCGAATTTTTCGCCCAGCTCCACGTCGATGGGCACGACCTTTTTGCGGTCGAGCAGCGGATGGCGTCCCTGACGGATGCGGATGTAATGATCCTCGTTAAACAGCGGGCGGGTGGCGTTTAAGTCCATCGCCATCGCCGCTTTTGCAAAAATAAAGTCCAGAAGGGTCATGAGCTTCTGGTTTTCCGCGATTTCAACGCAGTGCTCGGACGCGCGGGCGCTCAGCTCGGCAAGAATGACGGCAATTTCCTTCTGCTCCTCGATTTCCAGCTCGCGAAGCTGGTTGTTTAAGCTCACAACCGCAGCGGGCTCGATGAAAAAGGTGGAGCCGGTGGAGGACTGGTCGTGGACCATGCCCGGAACCTGACTCTTATATTCTGCCTTGACCGGGATACAATAGCGCCCGTCGCGGGAGGTGATGACCGCGTCCTGTAAATAGCTGCGGGCGGAGCCGTTTACCATCCCGGTAAGCTGATTGTGGATCTTTTCCCCGGTCAGCGTCATGCTGCGGCGGATCTTTTTCAGGGCAGGGCTTGCGTCGTCCGCCATCTCGTCCTCCGAAAGGATGCAACGCCGGATCTCTGCGGAGAGCGGCGTAAGCGGTTCGAGGCAGTCAAAATATTCCGAGAGGGAATCCGTCTGATCGTCCTCTTTTTCAGAGCGCCCGTAATGCTTGACGCGGGCGGTGTTTTCCAAAAGCCCGGCGATGCGCAAAAGCTCCTCCATCGAAAGCGTGCTGCCGATCTCAAGGGAGCGCAGGCATATGCCGAGGGGCTTGTTGCTGCCAAAATTCAAGCTGCCCTTCTGGAAAATCCGGGTCAGGGCGTCTGCGGTTTCGGTCTGTGCTTTTTCAATCTGTGAAAGATCCGTCATCGGTTCGAGGCTGCGGCACAGCTCGCGGCCCGGATCGGAGGTCGCTTTCGCCTCCAGCATGCGGATCACTTTATCATATTCGAGTACGCGTAAAACTTTTGCGTTCATGATGTCCTCCATATCAGGTCAGTGAAACATGGTTTCGGGAGAAGGATTTTGCCTTCGGTCAGTACCTGCCGGGCGCAGGCTGCGGGTAAACCGATCCGCTGCGGCAGAGCCCGCCCTCGCTCACTGGGAATTTGAAACAAAAAATACGAAACTGCCCGGAACGCAGTCCATCCGGTCAAACTCGCGCGGCTGATGCCGCGCTCAAACAAGTCCCGGGCGGACTGCCGGGCTGTTTCCTCTTTTTTGCAAATTCCCCTTCGCTCGTCAGGGCTCTGCCGCAGCGGATCGGTTTACCCGCAGCCTGCGCCCGGCAGATACTGACCGAAGGCGGAACGCTTCCTCCCTGAGCCTTTTTCAACATCATACCATACTGCGCGGAAAACGGGTAGGGAAATTTGCGGGCAGAGAACGCCTTTCGGAGGGCTTTGGGGGTTCGGGGAGCAGGGCGGCGGTTTGGGGGCGGCGGAGCCTTCTGAGCGAGGGGGAATTTTCAAAATAAGCAGTCTGTCCCGGCAGGGAGTCCGGGACTTGTCTGAGCACGGCAAAAGCCGTGCGAGTTTGACCGGACTTCCTACGTATCGGGACGGACTGCTTATTTTGTATAAAATTCCCGGCGAGCGATGGCGGACTCCGCCGCCCCCAAACCGCCGCCCTGCTCCCCGAATCCCCAAAGCCTGCGAAGCGATATACGGCAGAATTTTTCCCGGGGAGCGCAGTTCCGGACTTGTGCGCCGGGGGCAGTTTGGGGTATACTGAAAAATAACATGGCGCAGCCTGCGCCGTGAGTATGGACGGAAAGGATTGATGGCTGTATGGAGGATAACCGGCAGAATCAGGAATTGCCGAATCAGGATATTGAATTTATCAAGGAAAAGGTCAAGGAACGTCCGCTGAACCGCAAAAAGCTCGTGAAGCGGACGCTTCTGACGGCGAGCATGGCGGTGATCTTCGGACTGATCGCGTGTCTGACATTTCTCGTGCTGGAGCCTGTTTTTTCCAATCTGCTGTACCCGGAGGAGGAGCCGCAGATGGTGGAATTAAAGGAAGAGGATATTGAGGACGAGATGCGCCCGGAGGACATGATCCTGGAAGAGACGGAAAGCGCGCAGGAGGAGCCGCAGACGGTCATTGAAAAGGTTCCGCTGGAAATCAGTGATTACCAGACGCTGTACCGGAACCTGTATGCGGTGGCAAAGAGCTTTTCGGATCAGTCTCTGGTAACGGTGACCGGGGTGGTGTCGGACATAGACTGGTTTGACAATACCTATGAAAATGAAGGAAAAAGCGCCGGGGTGATCGTGGCGGACAACGGAAAGGAATTTCTCGTGCTCGTCGAAAACCGGATGGTTCAGAAGGCGGAGAGTTTGGAGGTCACTTTTGCGGACGGAAATACCGCGCCCGCTCAGATAAAAGGGGCGGATGAGGAAACGGGGCTTGCGGTGATCAGCATTTTGCGGGAGGAGATCCCGGAGAGCACGAAGGCGAATTTGAAAACAGCCGTAATGGGAAGTCCCGGCAGCGGCATACTGGCGTCGCCGGTGATCGCGGTGGGACGTCCGCAGGGAACGGAAACCGTTGTTTTCGGGATGGTAACTTCGACGGATTCGGTTGAAAGCCTGACGGATCATAACGTCCACCTTCTGAAAACGGATATGACGGGAATGCAGAACGGCGGCGGAGTGCTTTTAAACCTGTCCGGACAGATTGTAGGAATTTTAAAAGGGACGCAGGAAGAGAGCGGAATGACCGCGTACGGCGTGGCGGATCTGATCGCGACGATCGGGAAGCTTTCCAACGGACAGGAGATCGCCCATATGGGGATCAACGGAACGGATGTGCCGGAAACGGTGCATCTGGAAAAAGAGGTTCCGCGCGGCGCATATGTGACGGGCATTGTGATGGATTCTCCCGCAATGAAGGCGGGGATCCAGAGCGGCGACGTGATCGTGAAGGTGCAGGAGACAGAGATCACTTCTTTTACGGAATATCATGCGGCGCTGTTGGAGCTTGCGCCGGGCACGACGGTAAACGTAACGCTCATGCGTCAGGGGCAGGACGGCTATCAGGAAATGCAGGTGGACGTGATTTTGGAGTAAAAACAGAGGCGGACGCCTCATAAAATGAAGAAACAAAAGCGAGGAGAAAAATATGAAATTTATTAAGGATTATAAAGAGGGCGACCGGGTTTTTGACATTTATCTGTGCAAGCATAAGCAGTCGGCAGTGACCAAAAACGGCAAACCGTATGAAACGGTTGTTTTGCAGGATAAAACCGGAACGGTGGACGGCAAGATCTGGGATCCGAACAGCGCGGGCATCGATGATTTTGACAGCCTCGATTACATTGAGGTATACGGCGATGTGACAAGCTTTCAGGGCGCGAATCAGGTCAACATCAAGCGGGTGCGCCTGTGCCGCGAGGGCGAATACAACCCGGCAGACTATCTTCCGGTAAGCAAAAAAGACATTACGGCTATGTACAAAGAGCTTCTGGGCTATATCGGCAGCCTGCAGAATGTGTGGCTGAAAAAGCTGATGGAGAGTTTTTTTGTGGAGGATGAGGAATTTATCAGGAATTTCCAGAAATCCTCCGCGGCAAAAAGCGTGCATCACGGCTTTGTAGGCGGGCTTTTGGAGCACACGCTGAGCGTTGTGAAGCTGTGCGATTATTTTTGCACGACCTATCCGCTGTTAAAGCGCGACCTTCTGCTTTCGGCGGCAATGTGCCACGACATCGGAAAAACAAGGGAAATTTCGCTGTTTCCGCAGAATGATTATACCGACGACGGACAGCTTCTGGGGCATATCGTGATCGGAACGGAAATGGTCGGCGTCAAGGCGCGCGCGATCCCGGGATTTCCCGCCGTGCTGGAATCGGAGCTAAAGCACTGCATTCTGGCGCATCACGGCGAGTATGAGTACGGTTCGCCCAAAAAACCCGCGTTGATGGAGGCGTTGGCGCTGAACCTGGCGGACAACGCGGATGCAAAAATGGAAACCTTCACGGAAATTTTAGAAGGGGCAAAAGAGAACGGCTGGCTGGGCTACAACAGATTTTTTGAATCGAATTTAAGACCGACGAGGATGGAATAGTGAACGTACAGAAAAATCAGATTTACACCGTAAAGATCACGGATATGGGAACGGACGGGGAAGGCATCGGGCATCTGGAGGAAACCGGGCAGGAATCGAATGCAGGCGGGGCTTTGCGCTCGGGCTATACGCTTTTTGTAAAGGATGCGGTAATGGGCGATACCGTCCGCGCGCGCATCGTAAAGGCAAAAAAAGGCTACGCCTACGCGCGTCTGGAGGAGGTGCTGGAGCCTTCGCCCGACCGGGTGGAGCCTGTCTGCGCCTACGCGCGCCAGTGCGGCGGCTGCCAGCTTCAGGCGGTATCCTATGAAAAACAGCTTGCCTTCAAAGACCGCAAGGTAAAAAATAACCTGATCCGGATCGGCGGATTTTCGCCGGAATTTGTCGAGGAAATCATGGAAAGCCCGGTGGGGATGGAAAAGCCGTTCCGATACCGCAATAAGGCGCAGGTTCCGGTCGGGACGGATAAAAACGGCAGGCTGATCGCAGGCTTTTATGCGGGCAGGACGCATACGATCATCGAAAACCGCGACTGCGCGCTGGGCGTCGTGGAAAATAGGACTGTGCTGGATACGGTGCTGGATTTCTGCGCGGAAAAAAAGATTTCCGCCTATGATGAAACGACCGGAAAGGGGCTGCTGCGCCATGTGCTCATCCGGAAGGGCTTTTCTACCGGGCAGATGATGGTGTGCCTGATTTTAAACGGGACGAAGCTGCCGGGCGAGGAGGAGCTGGCGGAGCGCCTGTTTGCCAATGTTCCGGGCATGACAAGCTTTTCTGTGAATACAAACACCGAGGCAACCAATGTGATCATGGGGAAAAAGACGCGCACCGTGCGCGGAAAGGAACGCATTGAGGATACGATCGGCGGGCTTGTTTTTTCCATTTCGCCCCAGTCCTTTTATCAGGTAAACCCCGTGCAGACGGAGCATATTTACAGTCAGGCGCTGGAATATGCGGGGCTGACCGGCAGGGAAACGGTCTGGGATCTGTACTGCGGCATCGGGACGATCTCCCTTTTTCTGGCGCAGAAGGCAAAGCAGGTTTACGGCGTGGAAATCGTGCCGCAGGCGATCGAGGATGCGCGGGAAAACGCCGCGCGAAACGGCGTTCAAAACGCTTCCTTTTATGTCGGGAAAGCCGAGGAGGTGCTGCCGCGCCTGTACGAAACGGAGGGGATTTTTGCCGACGTGATCGTGGTCGATCCGCCCCGGAAGGGCTGCGATGAGGAATGCTTGAAAACGATCGTGAAAATGCAGCCGGAGCGGATCGTGTATGTGAGCTGCGACTCCGCGACGCTGGCGAGGGATCTGAAGTATCTGTGCGGGGAAGGGTATGAGGTGAAGAAGGGGAGGGCGTTTGATAATTTCCCGATGGGGGGGCATGTCGAGACAGTGATAATGATGACGTATTGTGGTAATGGGCAAAAATAGAAGATGGTCGAACCTGAGTTTCAGGAACTCATCTTTGTTGTTATCAAATTTATTTTGGCAATCAGTAAAAAGATCTGCCAAAGAAAGCTGTTTGTATGGCGTCGTATAGATACAGCTCCTTTCCTGTGGATGGTTGATTGTTATTGGACATCTTAATTTTACCATAAACCGGTGAGGGGCTGTTTCATTTTATAACAAATAGAATTCCATATTTATGCGGGGGGGGTGGCATTTCGCAAACGCCTGTTAAAAATGTTTGATCGAAGAGAATGGAGAGGGGATAAAAATGGAAATTATTGAACTTACAGAAGATGAATTAAAAGAATTGGAAGAAAGATTACATTGTTATGATCTTAATTTTATTAAGTATGAATTAGAAGGAAATATTTCAATTGGCGTGAAATATAAAGGGAAGGTTATTGGAGGAATTGATGCCTGTATAACAAATTTTCATATACTATACATATCAACACTTTTTGTGGAAGAAGAATTCAGAAATAGAAAAATTGGTTCTATGCTTATAGGAGAACTGGAAAGTCGGGCTAAAAAAATGGGCGTTAAACTAATCAGAGTAGATACTTATGATTTCCAAGGGGAAAACTTTTATAAGAAAATGAACTATCGTCAAGTAGGCAGATACACATATGAAGAAGATGGATTTAGTGAAAGCTTTTTTGTGAAATATGTTTGAGAATATAAGAAGATTTTTATGAACTGCAAAATTGCCATAAACGGGAGGAACCACGATGGATGCAATGGAAGCCTTTCTTGCCTACGCAGGCAGATATGATGCGGACAATACGAAAATTCATTTAAAGATCGTCCACACGCAGGCGGTGGATGCGGTCATGGAGCGGCTGTCCGGCAGTCTGGGGCTGGATGCGAGGATGCGCAGGCTGGCACATTTGTGCGCAGTGTACCACGACATCGGCAGATTTGAGCAGCTAAAGCGTTACGATACGTTTCTGGATCATCTGAGTGTGGATCACGCGCAGTTGGGCTGCGAGGTGCTTAGAAGCGGCGGATTTCTGGACGGGCTGCCCGAAAAGGACAGGCAGATGGTGCTGACGGCGGTTGCCAACCACAACCGCCTGGCGATCGAAGACGGGCTGGATGAAGAAACGCTTCTCCTGTGCCGGATGATCCGGGACGCGGACAAGTGCGATATTTTCCGGGTGTTTGCGGAGGAAGATCCGAAGGATACAACCGGGGTTTCTGCCGGGGAAGCGGGGCAGGAGAAGATTTCGGATGCGGTTTATGAAAGCCTGACGGCGCGCCGGTGCGTGAAAAAAGAAGACCGGGTAAGCGGGCTGGACGTCTGGGTGAGCTTTTTCGGGTTTTTGTATGATCTGAATTTCCCGGAGAGCCTGCGGATCGTGCGGGAACATTCCTATTACAAAAAGCGGTTTGAGGAGCTGAAAATTGAGGACGGGGAGACGCGCCGCAGAGCAGAGACGATCCTTGCGGAAGCGGAAGCCTATATGGATGAGATGGAGCGGAATTGGAGGAAAAACGGATGAATTTTTATATGCCGACAAGGGTTTACAATGAAAAAGACTGCGTGCGCAGGCACAGTCAGGAGCTGGCGGCGCTGGGGAGCAGGGCGCTGATCGTCACGGGCAGGCATTCCTCCCGGATAAACGGTTCTCTGCAGGACGTGGAGGCAGCGCTTATCCGGGAAAAAATCCCATATGCGGTGTTTGACGAGATCGAGGAAAATCCGTCGGTTGACACGGTAATGCGCGCCCGCGCGGTCGGGATTTCAGAAAGGGCGGATTTTGTGATCGGCGTGGGCGGGGGATCCCCGATGGACGCGGCAAAAGCGATTGCATTGATGATCGCCAATCCCGACAGGGATGAAAGGCTTTTATATGAGGCGGCAGAAACATCGCCGGAGGGACCGGTTTACCCGGCGCTTCCGGTAGCGGCGGTTCCGACCACTGCCGGGACAGGCTCGGAGGTAACGCCCTATGCGATCCTGACAAGAAACGTACTGCCGGAGGTGGTGCTTTCCGCGGTTCCGCAGGCAGGCGCGCAGGATGCGCTGGCACATCTGGGAAAGCATACGAAGCAGGGCATCAGCCACCGGATCTTTCCGGCGCTGGCGCTGGTGGATACGGCATATCTCCAGACGGCGTCCCGCAGCGGCTGTGTGAACACGGCTGTCGATACGCTGGCGCATCTGGTAGAAAGCTATCTGAACACGAACGCCACGGCGTATAGCCGGGATTTTGCGGAGATGGGCCTGCGGATCTGGGCGCAGGTGAAAGACAGGCTGCTTTCCTATGAAATCGGCGAGGAGGAACGGGAAGCGCTGATGCACGCCTGCACGCTGGGCGGGATTGCAATTTCCCATACGGGAACGAGCCTGCCGCACGGGCTCAGCTACACCGTGACGTGCGAGCTGGGCACGCCCCATGGAAAGGCGGCGGCGATATTTTTGCCGGGCTTTTTAAAAAATTACGGGGATCAGGAAGCGGCGCAGCGGGTGCTTTCGTTTCTGGGCTTTGGCAGCGCGCAGAGCTTTTCGGAATATGTGCGGGCGCTGCTTGGCGAGACAAAGCTTTCGCAGGAACTGTGGGAGCAGGCGATGGACGACCTGCTGGGAAATCCGGCGAAGCTGAAAAATTATCCGTTCCAGCTTGACCGGGAAAAATTAAACCGCCTGCGCCCGGAAAGCGTCTGAACGAAGAAAAGGCAGGGCAAAGCGGTCAGTGGAACCGCCGGAATTCCAGCGGCGTCCTGCCGGCTGCTTTTTTGAACATGGCGATAAAATGGCTGGCGTCCGAAAAGCCGACGCGCCCGGCGATCTCCTGAATTTCAAGGCGCGGATAGGTCAGCAGAAGCTCCTTTGCACGGCTGATGCGGCAGGACGTGAGGTATTCGTACACGGAGCAGCCTAAAAAACGCCGGAAAAGCCGGGAAAGATACTGGGGCGTCACATAGACGGTGCGGCTTAATTCATCGACGGTGACGGGGCTGCTGTAATGAGTTTCGATCTGTTCTACTATCGGAGCCACATAACGCAGATACAGCGGGTCTTCCAAAAGGGACTTATCCGCAAGCCCGTCAACGAACTGCAAAAGAAGCTGATAGCAGTCGAGGGAAAGCTCCTGCGTGTTTAAGGGCGGATTTTCATACTTGTGCGTGGCATGGCGGATCATTTCCCCGATGCGCGCGCCCTGCTCTTTTTCGATAAAAATGGTCGGCCTGTTTTTTAAAATCCGGGGGATGCTTCCCTCGACCGTCCCCGTAAAGGTGGCGAAGCAGGTAAGCCATTGCGGCGTGCGGGCGGAATAGGAATGACGGATGGAGGGGGCGATCAAAACCCCCTCGTTTTCATGTAAAAAAAAGCTTTTTCCCTGAATGGTAATGCGCCCGCAGCCACTGACGGTCTGCAGGTAATGATAGAGCGGATGCCCGTCGGGGCGGGAGGTCGCCTCCTGAACCCAGTCGGTTCCGATGGATTCAAAAATAAACGGTTCCCGGACGGGACTGTTTGTAAAATAAATCGGCATGCTGTCTCCTGTTGCTGTGCCGGGGATGCACAGTTTCAAAATGTTATATTTTTCGGTCATACTTATTATACAACAGACCGGGATTTTCTACTATAATAAAAAGCAATAGTTCAGGACGGCATGACAAAGTTCCAAAACAGCCGTTAAAGGAGGAGCTGCAAGGCGATGAAAGTGGAAAAATTTTATGAGGATCTCCACACGCTGCATGTGGGCACTGTGGATAACCGGTGCTGGTATGTACCGAGATGTGGAGAAGGTGTGGAAAGTCAGATGCTTTTGAGCGGAAACGACTGGAAATTCGGTTATTTTCCGAGCGTGGAGGCAGTGCCGGAGCGTTTCTGGGAAAATACGGAGGCGCTGATCGACATGGAGGTGCCTTCCTGCTGGCAGATGAAGGGCTTTGACCAGAAGCAGTATACGAACGTGCGCTATCCGTTTCCCTATGATCCGCCGTATGTGCCCGACGAGAATCCGTCCGGCGCTTATGTGAAGGATTTTGAGCTGGACGGCGAGGCTGCCAAAAAGCGTCAGTTTTTATATTTTGAAGGCGTGGATTCCTGCTTTTATGTGTGGGTAAACGGCGAATTTGTGGGCTACAGTCAGGTTTCCCACAGCCCCAGCGAGTTTGAGATCACAGATAAAACCCATGAGGGTACAAACCGTCTGGCGGTGCTGGTGCTGAAATGGTGCGACGGAAGCTATCTGGAGGATCAGGACAAGCTGCGGTTTTCCGGGATTTTCCGGGATGTGGAGCTGGTGCTTCGCCCGCAGGAGTTTGTGCGGGATTTTACCGTGCAGACGCCGGTGGATCTGGAAAACAACCGCGCAGAGGTAACGGTGCGCTTTGATTCGGTGGAAGGGAATCCGGCGATCCGCTGCGAGCTGTGCGACGCTGAGGGCAATGCGGTCGGCAGCATGTATTCTTCGGGCGAACCGGTTTCGATCCCGGTGGAAGCGCCTGTTTTGTGGAACGCAGAGCAGCCGTATCTTTATACGTTAAAGATCAGCACGGGAGACGAGCTGATCGAGCAGAAGGTCGGCATCCGCACGATCGCGGTAAAGGACGGCATGATCCTGATAAACGGGCATCAGGTAAAATTCCGCGGCGTAAACCGCCACGACAGCGATCCATTTACCGGTGCGGCGGTTACGCGTGAAAGCGTGATCCGCGATATGCGCATGATGAAGGAGAGCAATGTGAACGCGATCCGCACGAGCCATTATCCCAACGCGCCGTATTTCCCCGCGCTGTGCGACGAATATGGTTTTTATGTGATCGCGGAGGCAGATCAGGAGTGCCACGGCGTCTGCAATCTGTTTGGGGCGGATTACTGCGACGATTACGGAAAGATCGCGCAGGACGCGCGTTTTGGCGAAGCGATTTTAGACCGTCAGAAGCGCAACGTGATCCGGGATAAAAACTGCGCCAGCGTGATTTTCTGGTCGTTGGGAAATGAGAGCGGATTTGGCGAAAACTTTGAAGAAGCGGGCAGATGGGTAAAGGCTTACGACCCGACCCGGCTTGTGCATTATGAGGGAAGCATCTGGGAGTCCAGGGGCTATCACAACGACACGTCCATGCTGGATGTGATGAGCCAGATGTACGCTTCTACGGAATGGGTTAAAAATTACTGCGAGGATCCCCGCATGAAAAAGCCGATGATCCAGTGTGAATTTGTACACGCGATGGGTAACGGCCCCGGGGACATCCACGATTATATCGAGCTTCTGGACAATTATGACAAGTTCTGCGGCGGCTTTGTATGGGAGTGGTGCGACCATGCGACCTATGAGGGCAAGGCGGCGGACGGCAGGGATATGTTCCATTACGGCGGCGATGCGGGCGAGTTCCCCCACGATGGGAACTTCTGCATGGACGGTCTTGTATATCCCGACAGACGCCCCCACACCGGGCTTCTGGAATGGAAAAATGAGATCCGTCCGGTAAAGGCTGCTTTAAAGGACATGGCTACCGGCACGGTTGAGCTGCGGAATATGCAGGATTTTGCAGATCTGGCGGATACCGTTGAGGTGCATTACGAGGTAAAAAGGGACGGCGCGCTTTTAGACAGCGGCGTGATCGGAACGGTTTGCTGCGCGGCGCATGAAAGGGCGGAGGTTGTTCTGCCGAAGCTGGCTTGTTTTGCGGGGGAGCGGACATATGTGAAGCTGACCTATGTTCAGAAGGCGGACCGGGCGCTGACGCAGAAGGGGCATGAGCTGGGCTTTGACCAGTTTGCACTTTTTGAGGAAGCGGAAAAGGCGCTGACGCTGGATGCCTGCGGCACGGTCACATTGGAGGAGACGGAAACCGCATTTGTGATCTCTTCCGACAGGATCCGCTATGAATTTGGGAAAAAAGCCGCGGCATTTACGGCGATGAACCGGGACGGCAGGGCTTTGGTGGAAGCGCCCCTTGCATGGAGCACATGGCGCGCACCGACCGACAACGACAGAAATATCAAGCAGAAATGGGAAGAAGCGGGATACGACAGACCGTGGACAAAGGTGTATGGCTGTACGGCGGAGAGCGACGGGCAGATTGTGAAGATTTCCTGCGAATTTTCGATCGCGAGCGTATACCGCCAGCCCTTTATCCGTGCTACAGCGGTATGGGAGGTGAATGCGGACGGCGAAGTGAAGCTTATCCTGAACGGAAAGCGCGACGCTGCGTTCCCGTTCATGCCCCGTTTCGGACTGAGGCTGACGCTGCCTGAGGCAGAAAATCAGGTGGAATACTTCGGCTATGGCCCGACGGAAAGCTACAGCGACAAGCATCATTCTTGCTGGATCGACCGTTTTGCATCGACCGTGGACGGGCTGCATGAGGACTATGTGCGTCCGCAGGAAAACGGAAGCCACTGGCACTGCGATGAAGTGCGCGTGGGCGGTCTGAAGGCGGAGGGCAGCAAGCCGCTTTCCTTCAACGTTTCTTATTATACGCCGGAGGAGCTGACGAAAAAGGCGCACAACTATGAGCTGGAAAAATCCGGTCATGTGATCTGGCATCTGGATTACGGGATGAGCGGCGTCGGCTCCAACTCCTGCGGGCCGGAGCTGTTAAAGCAGTACCGCGTGGACGAAGAGGAGATCCGCTGGGAAGTTAAGCTTAGCTGAGAATCAGGCGGGGGGACTTTTCCCTCCGCCCAGGGTTTGTCCCGTCTCCGGCTTTGGGGACACAGACCTTTCGGCAGATTCCGTTTTCGCTCACAGGGAATTTTAAACAAAAGATACAAAGCGTCCCGGGACGCATCCCGACCGGAGGGAAAATGCCGTCCGGAAGGAAGAATCAGCCCGAAAGGCAGTTCCTTTTTTGCGGATCCTGTGTTAAAATCAATAACCATCGCACTGTGTAAATTTGTTTTATGCGGGGCGATGGTTATTGCTGTATTCAGGGATGGAACCGGGGAAACAGCGAAATACAAAATACGGAGGAATTTATGGATATACTGCTTGTGATGTGTCTCGGCGTTGCCGTCGGGAAATTTTTGATTCCGAAGAAGGCGAAAAAAGGGTTTGAGTGGCTGGCGTTTTTGTGCACGTTTCTTTTAATTTTTGCGATGGGGATGAATCTGGGAGGGGATGAGAACTTTTTTGCGGAGCTTTGGTCACTGGGCGGCAAGAGTTTTTTATATTTTCTGATCCCGACAGCGTTTTCGGTGGTTCTGGTATATTTGCTGGCGCGGAATTTCGGGAAAAAGAAGCGGGGGGAAGCGGAAGGAAAGGAGGTAGGAAAATGATCGTCATTCTTACGGTTTTTTCGTTGTTTGCGGGGCTTGCCTGCGGATTTTTCGGGCTGGGGGAAACGGTCTTTTCGGCGCTTAGAAATAACACGGATCTGATCCTGTATGTGCTGATGTTTTGTGTGGGGATTATGATCGGGATGCGGGAGGGCATCATGAAAAAGATCCGGGAATATCATCTTCGGATCTTCATTATTCCGGCGGGGATCATCGCCGGTTCGGTGCTTGGCGGAATGCTGTGCGCGGCGCTCTTAAAAATGCCGGTCGCCCAGGGGGCGGCGATCGCCGGCGGCATGGGCTGGTACAGCCTTGCGGGCGCGACGATCGGCAATCTGTGCGGCGCAGAGGCGGGAAGCATCGCCTTTTTAAGCAATCTGATGCGGGAGATTTTCTCCTTTTTCATCATCCCGTTTCTGGCGGTAAAATTCAATTATTATACCTGCATCGCGCCCGCCGGGGCGACCAGCGAGGACACCACGCTTCCGATGATGCTCAAATATACAAACGAGGAAACGGTGGTGCTCTCGGTGCTAAACGGCATGATCTGTTCGTTTTTCGTGCCGATCCTGATCACCTTATTTCTGGGGACGGCGTGAGCCTGTTACAATGCGGCTGTCAGTAAAAATCCGACCCCGAACGCGAAGAGCCCTGCAAGGAAAATGGGCGTTGCAGCGGCGCAGTTTAAGTACATTCCGGTCATGCTGATATAGGATTTCTCCGGCTTTTTCGGGTTATAGCGGACGCGGTATTCCCGGCTGGCGCTGAAAATGCCGTTGGAAGTCCAGCCGGTATTTCCGGTATAGCGCACGCCGTTCACAAAATATTCATAGGAGGCGCGGTGCGTGGAATTCCCGTTGGAGCGCGGGCTCTGCCAGGAAAGCATTTTGCCGGAGGTCACGTTTTTACAGGTGAATATCCGGTAATACTTCGGGAAGCAGAAAGCTGCGCCGACTATAGTAAAAGAAAAGGCGATGATCCATACAGCTATCATATCACAGACTCCCTTCTGAAATCTCATAAGTCTGATTCTTAAAATCCACTTTTACTTTTGTCCCGTCAGAAAATTCCGTTTCCTGAATCCACCAGTTTTCAGGATCCATGCGGTGGCGCACCATTTCACATTTCGCAACCTTTTCATGCAGGGCGGAAACGGTTTTGGAGCGCGCGATCATCTCTTCCAGCGCCAGAAGCTCGTCGCCCTCAAAGCTGCCGTCGGTGTTTAAATACGCGGCGTCGCGCAAAAGATACGGCGCGCCGCCGTTTAACAGCGCATACAGCATATAATCGTCGTGCTCGGAAACCTTGTCCATCATCCACGGCTCGATCACGCAGTCGTGATATACGAGGTTGAAAAGCGGCACGGGAATCCCGTCTTTGGGTAGTCCCGGTTTTTTCATCATAAAGGAATAGGGCGCGTAATGGCAGAACACGAGGCTGGGGATTGCCCAGTCGCTGACCTCCTCGGAGCTGGACAGGATGCCGTGCGCCAAAAGCCATGAAAAGCACTGGCCGCGGTATTCATAGCATTCACGGCGCGTCATGCGGTGCTCCGGATTCGTGCATTCGTCGCCTTCATTGCAGGTAAACACATCCAGATAAGCGCCATCCAGGCGGATGCCGTTTTCAAAAAGCGCCGCAAAGTTGCGTTTCAGGTAATAGGGAGCCTGCGTCGCGCACAGGTAGGACTGGGGGCCGCCCGCCCAGCGGTGGTGCTCCGGGATCGTGCCGTCCGTTAAGCGGCAGGCATAGTTTTCATCGAAGCTTTCCGCCGATTTGTAAAAATCCCGGTACTGGTCGTGGATGCCGAACAGATAGCCGCATTCGTGCATCGTGTCCGCCAGCTCCTTCATGCCCTCCCAGCCTCCTGCTTCGATGCAGGCGGGGGAATAATCAGGATGGCAGTTGTCGTAGCCGGGCTGCGCCCAGCCGTCTAAGTGGAGATACATTTTTTCCACGCCCATGCGGTGCAGCAGCCTTACTTCCTCCGTGCGTTTTGAAAAAGGCGTGCAGTGGTTGTTTTTCTCCGGATTTTCCGGGTCAAAAAAGTCGGAATCCGGCTGGACGACGGTTTTGATCCCGGTGTGGACAAAGCAGCAGCCGATCAGGCGGTCAACGGAAGGGTTCTGCGCCGCTTTTTCCGCAAGGGTGCGCAGATGCCCGTTTTCCCGCACGTAGGCGCGGTAGACCTTGCACAGGTCGTTGTAGTCGCAGTTAGAAAGCAGCGTATAGCGGAGCACCCTGCGGTAGTCCATTTTGCCGAGGCTTGGCTCGTAATAAACGCCCACATGGGAATAGGGGCCGCCTGCCGGGTGGTCTGCGGTATAGCCCGCATTCCACGGCGTTTCGCAGATGGCGATGTAGCCGTCGCCGTCCTTTACCTGACCAAACCAGGGCATATAAGCGCCTGCCGTTTCAAAAAATCCGTCGAAAACAACGCGGTCGAGGGCAGTTTCCCAGTCGTTGGGGACGAGAAGCCCCTGCTGGTGGTTGAGGACGGTGTACCAGCTGCGGGCCGCTTTTTCAAAGGACATTTCGCCGGGCCAGCGGACTTTTTTGACGGAAAGCCCTTCTTCGCAGAGCGGAAGCCATTCAAAGCGGATGTCCCCGGAAATCTCCTCGATCCAGATGAGCGTTTCAAAGGAATAGGGGCAGGCTTCGCCGTCTTTTTCAAAGCCCTCGAAACGGCTGCGGATCCCGGTTCCAACACCGTTTTTGAAAATCTCATGGGAAACGGAGCGCGCTTTGGCAAAAGGGAAAGTACCCTCTTCACATTCCAGCACCGGCACAAAGCCCTCGCGCCAGCTCCATTCTGCATTGTTTCTGAAAAGGGAAACGGAAAGCGTTTCTTCGTAGAAGCGGACGGCAGAACCGCCCGCGGTGATCTCTTTCATGCGGCAAACTCTCCTTTGCTGTAATTTTGGCAGGGAAATCCTTTTTCGGGAAAAAATCCTGTCGGGACGCCGTTATCCCAGATAAGCCTGCAGAAGGCGCAGGGTATTTTCCATTCCTTTTATATGGCTGCGTTCATAGCCGTGGGAGGCGTATACGCCGGAGCCGATCAGACCGTGGCGGCAGTCGTGGCCGGAGCGGAGTCCTGCCTCTGCGTCGGAGCCGTAATGGGGATACACGTCCACCGCAAAGTCGATGCCGTTTTTCTTTGCGGCGTCGATCAGGGCGCTCACCACATCATAATGATAAGGGCCGCCGGAGTCCTTTGCGCAGATGGAAACCTGCGTTTCTTTGCAGGAAAGCCCGTCGCCCACGCAGCCCATATCCACGGAAAGGATTTCGGAAACGTCAGCGGGGATGGAGGCGGAGCCGCCGTGTCCCACCTCTTCAAAAACGGTGATATGCTGATAAATCCGGCGGGCGGTTTTTACCTGATTGTCCTTTAAATATTTTGCATAGCCAAGCAGGATGCCGACGCTTAGCTTGTCGTCGAGGAAGCGGCTCTTGATGTAGCCGGATTCGGTTACGACGGTGCGGGGATCGAAGCAGACGATGTCCCCGGTCATGATGCCCAGCGCCTCTGCGTCCGCCTTGCTTTCCACAGGCTCGTCGAGTACGACCTCCATCACGTCATAGGAACGGGAGGTGTCGTTGTAGCTGCCGTTGACATGGATGGACGCGTTCTGCATCTGGAAGGTTCCGGAATAAACCTTGCCATCCCTTGTATAGACGCGGCAGTTTTCCGCTTCCGCATTGTTGGCGTTCATGCCGCCCAGGGCGGTCAGCATGAGGCGGCCCCTGTCGTTGATGCGGCAGACCATCGCGCCGAGGGTATCCATGTGCGCTTCCAGAAGGATCGGCGCTTTTTCGGGAGCGATGTCGGAGTATGCGGCGTTGTTGTCTGCCGCAGCAGGCTCTGCGCCTTCGCTGACGCAGACGAAAATGCCGCCCTTATTGGTCAGGTGGGGCTCAAAGCCCAGCCTTCTGTATTCGTCCATCACATATGCCGCCGCGCGGGAGGTAAAGCCCGTGGGGCTGTCGATGGCGAGGATATTTTTGGTCTGTCCGATCATGTAGGAAGTGATGTCGTTCATGTGGGAAATCTCCTTTGTGTGGGTATTTTTTGCGGCGCTTCGCCGGTTGGCCCGTCCGGGCAGCAAGGCTTTGGGGCTGCTTCTGCCGCGGGCTGACCGCCAAAACGCCGGCGCCTTAGCGTGTTAAATCCAGTATGGGACACGGGTGGGGGAATGTCAATTATAAATGAGGAGAATCACACTTTCCCCTTTTTGTACCAATTTGCCCCAAACCATAAAAACTGGTAAAAGCCGTTTCGGAGAATGCCGCATATAATGAAAGCAGCTTATGAAACGGTACAAAGGAAAGGGGAATCTGGTATGGCGGTAAATAAACTGACACATGCCGCGCAGAGGGCGGCGTTTGGTACGGCGATCGACGCGGCGATCAAGGCGGTGCGGGGAAAAGGGACGGAGCATATGGCGGAGGAGGCGTTAAAGCTGATCGACCTGGGCGAGCCTTTTTTGAAAAAAAGGCATAAAGCGGAATCCTTTGAGGCGGCGCGCAGGCTGGTGCAGGATCCGGACGGGAAGTGGATGCAGTTTGCGTACCGGGCGGTCAATGAGATCGATCCGCACATTTTAAAAATGAATACGCTCAACCTTGCTTACGAAGGGATGTTAAACGGCTACAACCATGTGCTGGAGCTGCGCAAAAAATATGACTGCAATATGCCGTGGATCCTGCTGTTTGATCCGACGGCGTCCTGCAATCTTCATTGTAAAGGCTGCTGGGCGGCGGAATACGGGAAAACGCTGAACCTGACTTATGAAGAGATGGATAAGCTTGTGACGGAGGGCGAAGAACTGGGGATCCACTGGTATATGTGTACCGGCGGGGAGCCGATGTGCCGGAAAAACGATCTGCTAAGGCTGGCGGCGGCACATCAGACCTCGGTATTCCATCTTTTTACGAATGGAACGCTGATCGACGAGGCGTTCTGCAAAGAGGTGCAGAAGGTCGGGAATATGGCGTTTTTTATCTCAATCGAGGGAATCGGGGATGCGACGGATGACCGGCGCGGCAAAGGCGTTTATGAAAAAGTGATACATGCGATGGATCTGATGAAACAATACGGTCTGCTGTTTGGGACGTCCATCTGCTATACGAGCCAAAATTATAAGGCGGTTACGGACGACAGCTTTCTCGATATGCTGATCGGACACGGCGTGCGTTTTAACTGGTATTTCCACTATATGCCGATCGGAGACGGGGCAAACGTCGATCTGATGCTGAACGCAGAGCAGAGGGAGTACATGGTGCGCCGGGTGCGGGAAATCCGCAGCCTGACCGGCGGGAAGCAGATTTTCTGCATTGATTTCCAGAATGACGGCGAATACATCGGCGGCTGTATCGCGGGCGGGCGGCAGTACGCCCACATCAATCCGGCGGGCGACGTGGAGCCGTGTGTGTTTATCCATTATTCCAATGCAAACATCCATGAAAAGAGCCTTTTGGAATGCCTGCGGCAGCCCTTATTCAAAGAGTATCACAAGGGACAGCCCTTCAATGAAAACCACCTGCTTCCGTGCCCGATGCTGGAAAACCCGGAAAAGCTGGGCGAAATGGTGGCGCGCAGCGGGGCGCACAGCACGGATATGCAGCAGCCGGAGTCCACAGACGACGTGTACGCAAGATGTAAGCCCTATGCGCAGCAGTGGGAGCCTTACGCAGAGCGGATCTGGGCAGAAAAGCACGGAAGCTGCGCAGGCTGCCGCAGCTGCGGAAAATAAAAGGGTTCAGGGCAGTGTATGCTGTTGTCAGTCCGCAAAAAGCGGGGTAGACAGGTATCTGTCCCCGGTGTCCGGCAGCAGGACAACAATGGTCTTTCCTTCATTTTCGGGGCGTTTTGCCAGTTCTATCGCGGCAGAGACAGCCGCGCCGGAGGAAATGCCGACGAGGATGCCCTCGCTTTTGCCGATGAGTCTGCCGGTGGAAAAGGCGTCCTCATCGCGGACGGCGATCACTTCATCGTAAATGTCGGGATTTAAGACTGCCGGAATAAAGCCTGCCCCAATCCCCTGAATTTTGTGCGCGCCCGCCGTGCCGCCGGAAAGAACGGGTGAAGAAGCGGGTTCTGCCGCAACGATTTTTACGCCGGGCTTTTTGGATTTTAAATATTGCCCGACTCCGGTAATCGTGCCGCCGGTGCCGACGCCCGCCACGAAAAGATCAACCGCGCCGTCGGTATCCTCCCAAATTTCCGGGCCGGTGGATTCAAAATGCGCTCTGGCATTTGCCGGATTTACAAATTGTCCGGGGATAAAGCTGTCCGGGATCCGGGCGGCAAGCTCGTCTGCCTTGGCGATCGCGCCGGACATCCCGAGCGTTCCGTCGCTTAAGACAAGCTCCGCCCCGTAAGCCTTCATCAGTTGTCTGCGTTCTACGGACATCGTGTCCGGCATGACGATAATGATGCGGTAGCCTCTGGCGGCGGCGACGGCGGCAAGCCCGATGCCGGTGTTCCCGGAGGTGGGCTCGATGATGACCGAGTTAGGCTTTAACCTGCCGGAGGCTTCCGCGTCGTCAAGCATCGCTTTTGCGGCGCGATCCTTGACGGAGCCTGCGGGATTGAAGTATTCCAGCTTGGCAAGGAGCCGTGCCTTGATGCCAAGCTGCCGTTCCAGACGGGTCAGCTCCAAAAGCGGGGTTTTGCCGATCAGCTGGTCGGCGGAAGTATAAATCTGTGACATATCTGCGATCCTCCTGTCTTTTTTTTCTGCCGGTTGAGGGCATTGATTTCTTATGAAAAAATGTGTGCCGTTATACCTGATCTTCCTCCAGCGCCTGAAGAAAGCTGATTTTTTCACGGCGCTTTTTCAGCTGCTCCGTAAAGCGGGAGGAATACAGCAGGTAAAGCACGTAAACATAGGGCATTCCGAGGTTTGTTTCGAGCAGGGAGTTGACGAGAAGCGTCATCAGCTTGTCGCCCCATGAGGTGATGGCAGCGCTGCGGACGCCGCCGATGAGCAGGGAGGCTTCCCAGCCAAACTGAACGAGGATGCCGATGAGAAGCAGTCTTTTTAAGGGGAACTGCCGGCTCGGGTTTTCATGGAAAAGGTTCCAGAAGATCACGCCTGCATAGCCGGTCAGGAGGATGAGCGCCATGTAGCCGTGGTAGGCTCCGGTAGTGCGCTGGATCAGGACGGGCGCTGCATTGCCGCCGAAAGTCTGGGAGAGAAGCGGGCAGCAGAACCACCACAGCAGGATGAGGAGCGTCCATTCTTTCAGATGGCGGTCTTTCGTAAGGCAGAGCCAGATCCATGTAAAATTGGTAAAGCCGTAGCTCATGCTCATCCACAGAAGCACCCAGAAAAGGCTGTAGCCTTCGCTGATGCTGCGGGTATGGCAGACGAGGTGGAAAATGCCGTAATCCACGAGCATGTACAGGATGCCGGCAAAAAAGCCGACGAGGG
>CEAE01016737.1_pt1 | contig 58737 bp, 48 predicted proteins | sample 554951 | NCBI WGS metagenome assembly CEAE01 (sample SAMEA3182076, study PRJEB8094) | gut metagenome | biome: human; feature: gut; material: Stool; isolation source: human stools | place: Canada | collected 2012-03-28
ATCCACCTCTCCCAAAGGGAGAGGCCTTGGCAGTGCGGAAAGCTTACCGGTTTTGCCAAGGGCTCCCCCTTTGGGACCGATTTCCCCCGGCCGGGGGAAAATGGCGAAGCCAAAAAGGGGAGCGCTGGCGCGTCAGCGCCTGAGAGGGCGAGGATGCTTACCGGTTTTGCTCCCGCAAAAATTCCTCCACCTGTTCCGGTGCGGCGGCGCAGCTGCCCTGACAGATGCCGGGCTTGCCGCCGCCGCGTCCGTTCAGGGCGGCGTTCAGGGCTTTGGTCAGGGCGCGCACGTCGCCGTCTGCCTGCGCGATGCAGTAGCCGGTGCCCTTTTCGGTGGGGGTCAGGGCGGCGCAGAGACCGGTGGTGGCTTCGGTCAGGCGCACCGCCAGTCGGTGCAGGCCGTCCGGGTCAAGGCCGGGCACTGTGCGGATGGCGTCCTCACCGGGGCCTGCCAGCTGGGCAAGTGCATCGAACAGCTGAGAACATACGCCAAAGTGTGTAAACTTGAGCGCAGTATACTCGTCGTAGACGCGATGCACCGCCACAGCGGTCTGGTCGGCCTTGGCGGAGAGCAGCGCCCCGATGTCGGCCTGCCGGGCACGCATGGCCTGTGCCGCTTCCAGCGCACGGGCTCCGCATACCACGCTCAGCCGCACACCGCCCTTGTAGTTCTCGGATGCCAGAATTTTGATCTGTCCCACCTGACCGGTGGTGCGGGTGTGGGTGCCGCAGCAGGCGCAGACGTCCGCACCCGGGATGGTCACGATGCGCACCTGCCCTTCGATCTCCTTTTTGGAGCGGTAGACAAGGGCGGCAAGCTCCTCCCGGGTGGGGTAGCTGACCAGTACCGGCACATCCTGCCACACGATGCGGTTGGCGGCAAGCTCGGCTGCCCGCAGTCCCTCGGCAGAAATGGGCACGCTGGTGTCCATGCGCACAGCCTCGGAACCGATGTGGAAGCCCACGTTCTCGGCCCCGAACATCTGGTGCAGGATGCCGGAGAGGATGTGCTCGCCGGTGTGCTGCTGCATTTTGTCAAAGCGCCATTCCCAGTCGATGCAGCCGGAAACAGCGGTGCCGGGAACAGCGTTTTCCGGCAGGGCGTCCACGCTGTGCCAGAGGATGCCGTCGCGCTCGTGCACATCGGTCACATTCAGCGTGGTGCCGTCCGGCAGGGTCAGGGTGCCCCGGTCGGCAGGCTGACCGCCGCCCTCCGGGTAAAAGACCGTGCCGTCCAGCGCAATGCGCCCGCCGCCGGTCTTTTCGTCCGGCTCTGCGGCAAGGATGACGCTCTCGCACTGGGTGCGGAAGGCGTCCGGTTCAAAGTATTTTTCTGTGCGCTGCATGGCGCGGGTACCTCCTGTACGTAGAACGATTGTCAATGCCCTCCGCTTGCGCTCTGGGCATATTCAGCGGAAAATTATTTTTAATTTCGCGTTTGTCGCGGCCTGCGGGCCGCTCCAAACGCATTTTCACGGGTGGAGGGGGCCGTAAAGAGAAGCAGCTGCTCAATTCTTGTTCTCATTCGCAAGCTTTACGGGTCACTCGGGAATTTTGCCGTACTGCGAAAGGCTCCCTCCCAGAGGGAGCTGGCAAAACCGTCAGGTTTTGACTGAGGGAGTTCAGAGCGTCATCTTTTTCAGTATACCACGTTTTTTGCCTGTGGAAAATAGTCTGCGGATATGTTATGATAAGAAACAACGACATTCCCATAAAATGTTAAAAATGAGGAAGGTAATAGCATGCGTGAAAGTGGAATCCTGATGCCGGTGTCCAGCCTGCCCGGCCCTTACGGTATCGGCTGTTTTGGCAAGGAAGCCTTCGAGTTCGTGGATTTTCTGGCACAAGCGGGCCAGAAGATCTGGCAGATCCTGCCCCTGAGCCCCACCGGATACGGCGACAGCCCCTATCAGAGCTGCTCGGCCTTTGCGGGCAACCCCTATTTCATCGACCTTGACACCTTGAAGGAAGAGGGGCTGCTCACCGCCGCCCAGCTCAAGGCCGAAAAATGGGGCACGGATCCCAAAGAGGTGGACTACGGCACTCTGTACGTGAGCCGCTTTAAGGTTTTGCGCACCGCCTACGCCGCATGGCGCAAGCAGTGCGCCGGGCTGCATGGCTGTGCATATTACTTCCCGGATGATTATTATGCCTTTACCCTTGCCAACGAGGAGTGGCTGGACGACTACGCCCTGTACATGGCCCTGAAGGCAGCCAACGGCATGAAGAACTGGGTGGAGTGGGACAAGCCCTACCGTCTGCGCGACAGGAAGGCCCTTGCCGCCTTTGCCGCCGAAAACGAGGAAGAGATCGGTTTCTGGAAGTTTGTGCAGTACAAGTTTGCGGCCCAGTGGCAGGCAGTGAAGGCCTACGCCAACAAAAAGGACGTGCAGATCCTGGGCGACATCCCCATCTACGTCTCTGCCGACTCGGTGGATGCATGGGTGGGCGGCGCGCTGTTTGAGCTGGATGCCGACGGCGGCTTTGCCCGTGTGGCGGGCTGCCCGCCGGATTACTTCTCTGCCGACGGTCAGCTGTGGGGCAACCCGCTGTACAACTGGGAATACCACAAAAAGACCGGCTACGCGTGGTGGGTGCGCCGGGTGCGCCACGCACTGGGTATCTACGACCTGCTGCGCATCGACCACTTCCGCGGCTTCGATACCTACTGGGCCATCCCGGCGGACAGCACCACCGCCCGCACCGGCAAGTGGGAGAACGGCCCCGGCATGGAGCTGTTCGATGCGCTGGAAGCTGCCCTTGGCAAGCTGCCCATCATTGCCGAGGACTTGGGCGAACTGTTCCCCAGCGTGCGAAAGCTGCTGGCCGACAGCACTTTCCCGGGCATGAAGGTGCTGCAGTTCGCCTTCAGCGGCGGGGACAGCGAGTATCTGCCCCACAACCACGTCAAGAACAGCGTGGTGTATCCCGGCACCCACGATAACACCACCCTGACCGACTGGTGGGAGAACGGCGCTTCCGAAAAGGAAAAGGCTGCCGCTGCCGCTTACCTGCACCTGACCGGTGTAAAGCCCACCGCAAAAGAGCTGGCGGCCATCCGGACCGATGATGTCCGCATTGCTCTGCTGCGCGCAGCGCTGGGGTCGGTGGCCGACCGTGCTATCATCCCCATGTACGACTGGCTGGGTCTGGGAGCGGAAGCACACCTGAACACGCCCGGCAAACTGGGCGGAAACTGGGCATGGCGCGCCGCAGACGGCTTTGCCGTCAAGGCACTGGCCAAGACCATCCACGACGAGTGCAGTGTGTACTGCCGCGTATAAACAAAAGGCACAGAGCGGCGGGCGCTTAGCAATTTGACGAAAATGTAAAAACTCCGGCAGAAAATTGTGCGTTTTGCTGGTAAAATCGGAAGCTGAATGGTATAATGTTGCTAAAGCGGCATTATGCCATTTTTCTTTACCTGATGCGTTCCCGGGATTCCCGGAAACAGCGCGGCGGGCGCGGAATGCATAATGCGGCAGATGGTTCCTGAACATATGGGGAACAGGTGACTGCACGCGGGATACGGGAGCGCCGCGTGCGCAGATGATGGGGAAAATTACATGAAGAAAGAATGTACCGAGCAGGATCTGCGGGAACTTGCGCGCTCAGCGCAGGCCGTATTTGAGGCAGTGACCCTGACCGAAGCGCCGCGTTGTGACGGCTGGCAGGACGATGGCCTGCGGGTGGACTACGAGCTGCGCAATGGCCGTGTGGACTGTGTGCTGCACCGCAGAGTGGAAGCGGACGGCAAATGCTGGGAGCTGGAAATGTGCGCACCGCTGGCAGGCAATGTGCTGCCGGAAGAGCGCATGACGCCCCGGGAGCGGGAACTGTGCCGCGAGGATATGAGCCACGATTTCCTTACCGGCGTGTACAACCGCCGCTATCTGGAAACGGTGTTTGCCCAAAAGCTGGAACAGTGTGCAGCGCAGGGCCGCAAGGCGGCTGTGGCGCTGGTGAGCATCGACAACGGCCAGAAGCTGCGGGACACCTACGGCCAGCCTGTGATGGATCAGCTGCACTGCTTTGTGGGCAACCAGTGGAAAAAGAGCTTTGATACCCCTGCGACCCGCGTGGTCTGCCGCCTGACCGGCAGCATCTTTGCGGTGGGCTGTCTGGACACCGACGGCAAACAGCTGGCAGAGGAGATGCGGAACCTGTATCAGCAGATGCCCCGGGAATGCATCACCACCACCGGCATGATGCGCCGGGTGCCCTTTACCCTGAGCTGCGGCGCAGCCGGGCTGGAGGATGTCTCTGTAAAGAACTGGCAGGCGCTGTACGAGCTGTGCGACGCACGCCTGCGGGAGGCACAGAACGCCGGCGGCGATCAGATGCGTGCAGAATAAAATCAGTGTATAAAATCCCCCTTCTGGCGCAGACTAAGGCCAGAAGGGGGATTTTTTGTATGGAAAACCAGAAGAACGACAACCTGAACCTGCTGGAAGCCGTGGTGCAGAACACGGAGATGGGCAAGAATACGTTGGAACAGATCGTGCCGATGACCGATGATGTACAGTTCAAGGCCGAGCTGCTGCGCCAGCGCAATGTGTACCACCAGCTCAATCAGGAAGCACACACCGCCATCGAGGCCTGCGGCGGAACCGCGCAGGGGCAGAGCGCCATGGCAAAGCTGAACACGAAAATGGGCATCGGCATCAAGACCCTGACAGACAAATCCACCCGCAATCTGGCCGAAATGCTCACGCAGGGCAGCGGCATGGGGGTGGTGGACTGCGTAAAGGCCCAGAAGGATTACCCCAATGCCGCGCCCGGCGCAAAGCGCCTTGCCCAAAGGCTGCAGGAGTTTCAGGAGGACAGCCGGGTAAAGCTGGAACAGTTTTTGTGAGGCTGTGCTGCGGCGCATGAAAAAAGCGACCCCGTCCATCAGGTGCAGCTGCCTGACGGGCGGGGTCATTGCCGCAAAAGCGGCACATCCTTTTACAGTGCTTCCACCATTGCTGCCACGATCCTGGTGGCGGTGGCTACATATTCCGCAATGCTGAACTTTTTCACCACCAGCACCTCGTGACCGTCCTCGTCGGCGTTGTCGCTCATGGCGCGCAGGATGACGCAGGGCACACCGTTCTTGGCGGCGATCTGGCTCACAGCGGCACCCTCCATCTCCACGCAGTCGGGGGCGCATTTGGCTTCAATGGCAGCCTTGGTCTCGCTGTCGCCCACAAACAGGTCGCCGGTGGCGATCTTGCCCACCAGTGCCTTCACACCCGCTTCGGCGCAGGCTTTTTCGGCGGCGGCGATCAGCTCCGGGTCGCCGGTGTATTCCTTGAGGAACGGCGGGTTCTGGCAGATCATGTCCAGCTGAGCGTCATGGTACAGCACGGTCTTGCCGATGACCACATCGCCAATGCCGATCTTCGAGGTCATATTGCCTGCGATGCCGGAGAAGATGATCTTCTCTGCGCCGAATTTTGTGATGAGCACCTGCGTGGTGGCGGCGGCATTGGCCTTGCCCATGCCGGCACAGCACACCACCACCTGTTTGCCGGCCAGCGTGCCCTTGTGGTAATCCACGCCGCCGTAGGGCTCCACGGTGACGTTTTCCAGCTTTGCACACAGCTGATCGACTTCATCGGGCATTGCGCCCATAATACCAAAGATCATGGTGAACTCCTTTTATAGTAGGATTGATTTTTTTCAGCGTCCTTACGGATGGCGGGACGATTTTGAATGGCCTCCGCTTTGCTCTGGCCATGTACAGCGGAAAGAATATTTTTATTTCGCGTTTGTTGCGGCCTGCGGGCCGCAACAAACGCTATTTTCACAGGTGGGGTCGTGGCGGCAAACTTTATCTCTGTGCCAAGGCCTCTCCCTTTGGGAGAGGTGGATGCGAACGCAGTGAGCAGACGGAGAGGGCAAGCCCGGCAGAGTTTTACATGGCTGCTATTTCGATATCAGACGTTGAACAGGAACTCGATCACATCGCCGTCGTTGACAACGTACTCCTTACCCTCGGTGCGCTGCAGGCCCTTGGCCTTGACGGCGGCATAATCGAAGTTGTTGGCTTCCAGATCGCTGTAGCCAATGACGCTGGCGCGGATGAAGCCGCGCTCGAAATCGCTGTGGATCTTGCCGGCAGCCTGCGGTGCCTTGGTGCCCTTGCGGATGGTCCATGCGCGGCACTCCTTCTTGCCGTCGGTCAGGAAGGAGATCAGGCCCAGCAGGTCGTAGCTGGCGGTGATGAGGTTGTCCAGACCACTGGCTTCAATGCCCATTTCAGCCAGAAAAGCCTTCTTTTCCGCGGGGGAGTAGTCGGCGATATCCTCCTCGGTCTTGGCGCAGATGGGAATGTAGCGTGCGCCCTCTTCCTTGGCGCGTGCGGCCACCAGCGGGACATACTTGTTGTTTTCGATGCCCTCCATCAGGTCGTCCTCGCCCACGTTGCAGGCGTACAGCACCGGCTTAGCGCTCAGCAGACCCATTTCATGCAGAACGGTCTGCTGCTCGGCATCGCCCTCGTCAAAATCGAAGCTGCGGGCAGGCTTGCCTGCGCTCAGATGGTCGGCCAGCTGCTGCAGCCATGCGGCTTCGGCGGCAGCACCCTTGTTGTTGCCGCTCTTGGCAGCCTTTGCCATGCGGCCTGCGCGGTTCTGCACCACCTCAAGGTCGGACAGGATCAGCTCGTAGTCGATGGCGTCGATGTCGGCAATGGGGTCCACGGCCTCGGCCTTGGAAACATCCTCCACCACATGGATGATGTTGTCATCGTCAAAGCAGCGCACCACATGCACAATGGCGTCGCACTCGCGGATGTGGCCCAGGAACTTGTTGCCCAGACCCGCGCCCTGACTGGCACCCTTCACAAGGCCCGCAATATCCACGAATTCCACGATGGCAGGGGTCTTTTTATTGGTCTGCCAGATCTCGGCCAGCTTGTCCAGACGCTTGTCCGGCACGGCTACGATGCCGCTGTTCGGCTCGATGGTGCAGAAGGGATAGTTTGCAGCTTCTGCATTCTTGGTGGAGGTGATGGCATTGAACAGAGTGGACTTGCCGACATTCGGCAGGCCGACGATACCTAATTTCATTTTTATGATTTCTCCTTTTATGATGTAGATGATAAACAGCTATATTGTACGGATATAAGTTGCTTTTTTGTGAAAACTGAATTTGGCGCTTGGCAGATGGCGCACAAGACGTCCTTCCTGGGTTGTTTATATTTAAAATCGCGGCCCCTTTTGGAAAAAAGAGCCCGCACAACACATTTTATTGTATCATGCAGGCTGTGTTTATGCAAGCCCTTCGGCGGGCGTTAGGGGTGCCAGACAGCGCGGCCCATCTGGCGTGCAGACCATCGTGTCCGGACCCGTGTTCATGACCGTTAACCTTCCACGGTTCGGTGCGTTTGTTGTGCACGATGGCCTTGTTATCCTTTGTAAAATCAAAGGTCAAACCCGAGGTATGCAGGAAATATTCTGTAAACCATTTCTTGATGGTATGCTACTTGCAGCCTGCGCATTACAGAATGCATTCTTGCACCGGCGTGAAATGCTTGCAAAGCTGCAGTGTTTCAGGCTTTTAAACTGCCCAATAATGTATTGAACCACGACGCTTCGTCAAAGAACAAGACCGGTTCCTCATAAACATCGATGTTGTTTTTCATGATCCAGACATTGAACAGCCGCTCAGAGAGAAAACCCCACATCCTTTGATTGTAATCATTGTATTGGGAAAGGTCTACGATACGGTCCAATTCAAACAATACATCAAACAGCCATTCGCAGTAACTGTCAATGATCGTTTTAGAGGCAATGAACATGTTATAGGCGTACCCGGACTTGCGTTTCTCAAGGTTCTCAAAGCAAACGGCATACTCTGGATACTTTCTTTTCAAGAGATGGCAACATTCATCCCATACTTCGCTTTTGTGCCACTTGGCAAACTGTTTTTTACAAGTATAACCGTCATACTTTCGCTTTCGCGGAACGATCATATCGTGTTCTGATAAAATATCTTGTATCGCTTTCTCCGAAAGGGGGATATGCTTGATGCGGCTGCATGCAAAATACCGTCGATAATGCTCTAATCCGACAATATCCGCATGGGAGTGCTTCCAAATCCAATATAACCCGGTCAACTCACAGAAATTTTTGTTTTTATCCGAAATATTATCATTTCCGCAGTTGTCTTTATAATCGTAGGAGCCTGGCTGGTTGCGATTTGCCCCAACTAACAATACTTTACGGATCCCGTCAATGTACTTTCTGGAAAAATCTTTGTGCGCGATAACATAAATTTCCATTCTTGTTTCCTCCAGATGGTGTCCCTTTTGATTATGAGCATTGCGTTGGCAAAGCAAAAATCAGCATTTAACAGTATACGCGAATAAAACAGCGAGCGCAAGGACTTTTGCACTCCGTAGGCGGTTCCAGCGGTACAGGGGGAGCGTCCGAAGATACTCCCCGGCAGATGATTATTTTTTCCTTACCATGCAACGCTTTTTGAAGAATGCGATGCCATAACAAAGAATATCATCATAGTCGTCCCAGAAATCTGCCGCATACATCCGATCATTGATCTGCGGAGTGCACCTCATAGCACAATGGACGTTTTTTCTCAATACTCACTTAAGTGGAAACGAAAAGCCGCCCGCGGAAGAGCAGTACTGCTTTTCCAAGAGCGGTCCTTATAATTTAGGTTGTACGGGCCTTACTTGCTGATGGTAAGGGTGCCGGATGCGGTCTCTTCAAAATGGCTGGCGTAGAATTCCTCCATCAGCCGGATGAGAGAAACGGTGTCCCGGGCACCGGCGGTCTCGTAGCAGGAGTGCATGGCCAGCTGCGGCAGGCCGATGTCCACGCAGTTCATGGATACCTGCACCATGGCAAGGTTGCCCAGAGTGCTGCCGCCGACTTTATCGGAACGATTGGCAAAATACTGCAGCGGGACACCGGCGCGGGCGGCAAGCTCTTTGGCAACGGCCATGCTCATGCCGTCGCTGGTGTACTTCTGGCCGGCGTGGACCTTGACCACAACGCCCTCGTTCATGTAGGTGCAGTTGTTCACATCGGTGTATTCCGGGTGGTTGGGGTGCACGGCGTGGGCGTTGTCGGCGCTGAACATGAAGCTGGACGCCACCGCACGGTGGAAGTCCTCATCGCCGGGGCAGACGTTCTGCGCGATGCGGTGCAGTACATCGTACAGGAAGGTGGAAGCTGCGCCCTGCTTGGTGCCGGAACCCACTTCTTCGTTGTCGAAGAAGGCGGCAACGTTGATGGACTGGGCGCTGTGCGCGTTCAGAAAACCTTTCAGGATGCCGAACACGCACTGCTGGTCGTCCAGACGACCAGAGGAGATGAACTCCTCATTGCAGCCCCAGACGGCGGCCTTTTCACGGATGCAGAGGAACAGGTCACTGCCAAGGATCTGCTCTTCTGCCACCTGCAGCTCGGCGGCGATCAGCTTTTTCAGCACGCCTTCCTCGGCGGCACCGCCCAGCAAAGGCAGCATATCCACCTGCTTGTTGTAGGAAGCCCTGTCGTTGACTTCACGGTCCATGTGGATGGCTACGCTGGGGATCATCAGCAGGTCGCGGTCCAGCGTGAGCAGGCGGGAAGTGATGGCATTGTTCTCCTTTATCAGCACGCGGCCTGCCACTGACAGCGGTCTGTCCATCCATGTGGAGCAGATCATGCCGCCGTAGCCCTCGGTGTTCAGCTTGGTGTACTTCCGGCCCATGTGGATCTCGGCATTTTCCTTGATGCGGAAGCAGGGGGAATCCGTGTGGGCAGCAGCCACGTTGAAGCTGTAGTTTTCCAGCTGCTCTCCCATGCGGAACGCAAGGATGCTGGAGCCGTTGCGGCAGACGAAATAGCTCCTGCCGGGTTCCAGCTGCCACCGGCGGCTCTCCAGCAGCTCGGAAAAGCCTGCGTTCAGCAGAATGTTCCGGACGGATGCAGTGGTGTGGTATGCGGTGGGATTGCCGTCAATGAAGGACAGCAGCTCCTGTACTTCTTTTTCGATCATTTGGAAGAACCTCCGTGGATTTATCGGTTTGGATGCTCCTATTCTACTTCTGCGGTCTGCGCTTTGCAATAGCCGGTCCTGCGGGCGGGGAAGAATTTGTTTTACATTGCGCGGGTTCTATAGTATACTACTCCTGTTGGTAAATATCGAATCGACAGGAAAGGCAGGGAACCGTCATGGAACGCAGTGATCCGCGCTATCAGGCGTATGTGGAAATATTAAAAGAGGAGCTCATCCCGGCAATGGGCTGCACAGAGCCCATTGCACTGGCTTATGCTGCGGCCCGGGCACGCGAGGTGCTGGGCGCACTGCCCGAGAGCGTGCAGCTGCAGGTGAGCGGCAGCATCATCAAAAACGTGAAGAGCGTCATCGTGCCCAACACCGGCCACCTGAAAGGCATGGAAGCCGCTGTGGCAGCGGGCATCATCGCCGGCTCGGCAGAAAAGGAGCTGGAAGTGATCTCGGAGGTCAGCGAGGACAAGAAGGCTGCCATCCGGGACTATCTGCAGACGGTGCCCATTTCCATCCAGCACATCGAGCAGGGGCATGTGTTCGATATCATCGTTACCGAGCGCAGCGGGGATTCCTACGCAAAGGTGCGCATTGCGGATTTTCACACCAACATCTGCCTGATCGAAAAGAATGGCCGGGTGCTCTACGAAAAGCCGCTGCTGAACGAGGAGGCCCGGCGGGACAGCCGGGCAGACCGCAGCCTGCTGAACATGAAGGACATCTGGGACTTTGCCGAGACCGCCGACCTGCAGGATGTGGCGGACCTGCTGGAACGCCAGATCCGCTACAACAACGCCATTGCAGAGGAAGGCCTTCTGGGCGACTATGGTGCGAACATCGGCCAGGTGCTGCTTTCTACTTACGGCAATGATGTGTCCATCCGGGCCAAGGCCAAGGCGGCCGCCGGATCGGACGCCCGCATGAACGGCTGCGAGCTGCCGGTCATCATCAACTCCGGCAGCGGCAATCAGGGCATCACCTGCTCGGTGCCGCTTATTGAATATGCCAAGGAGCTGCACAGCGGCAAGGAAAAGCTTTACCGTGCCCTTATCATTTCCAATCTGGTGGCCATCCACGAAAAGACCGGCATCGGCACCCTGTCCGCCTACTGCGGCGCAGTCAGCGCCGGTGCGGGCGCAGGCGCGGGCATCGTATATCTGTGCGGCGACGGCTATCAGGCCGCCATCCACACGGTGGTCAATGCGCTGGCCATCGTGTCCGGCATCGTGTGCGACGGCGCAAAGGCCTCCTGCGCGGCAAAGATCGCATCCTCGGTGGACGCGGCGCTGCTGGGCTACAACATGTACAAGTGCCATCAGGAGTTCAAAGGCGGCGACGGCATCGTGATGAAGGACATTGAAACCACCATCAAGGGCATCGGGCGTCTGGGCAAGGACGGCATGAAGGAGACCAATGAGGAGATCATCCGGCTGATGATCGAGTAAGGCCGGGCCGGAATCGTGAAAAAATCATACAAATCCTTCTTTATTTTGTCATAACTCTTCCGTATAATAAGAAGTGGAATACTTTGCTGCTCTGTCCGCCCCGGCGGGCATCCGATAAAATGGGAGGAAATCATTATGGCCAACGAAAAGATCCTCGTTGTGGACGACGATACCAATATCTGCGAGCTGCTGCGGCTGTACCTGACCAAGGAGGGCTATCAGGTCACGGTGGCAAACGATGGCGAAGAAGGTCTGGAAAAGTTCAATCAGGTCAAGCCCGATATGGTGCTGCTGGATGTGATGATGCCCAAGATGGATGGTCTGGAGGTCTGCCGCCGCATCCGCAAGGCGGGCAACACCCCGGTGATGATGCTCACGGCCAAGGGCGAGACCTTTGATAAGGTGCTGGGGCTGGAACTGGGTGCAGACGATTACATGGTGAAGCCCTTTGACGCCAAGGAAGTGGTGGCCCGCATCAAGGCGGTGCTGCGCCGCTGCCAGACCACCACTGCCGCTGCCGAGAGCACCGAGGGCGTGATCGAATTCGACAACCTGCGTCTGGACATGAACAGCTACGAGCTGCGGGTCAAGGGCAAGGTGGTGGAGGCTCCCCCCAAGGAGCTGGAACTGCTGAACTGTCTGGCCTCCCACCCGAACCGCGTCTACACCCGCGACCAGCTGCTGGACGAGGTATGGGGCTTTGAGTATTACGGCGACAGCCGCACCATTGATGTGCATGTCAAGCGCCTGCGCGAGAAGCTGGCCGGTGCTTCCGACAAATGGGAGCTGAAGACCGTATGGGGCGTTGGCTATAAGTTCGAGGTGCGTCAGTAATGCGCAAAAGTATCTCGGTGGCGTTCTTCTCGCTGGTGTCCACCCTGATGGTGCTGGGCATCGTGCTGATGGGAGCTTCGGAGTGGGTGCTATTCAAGAACTACTTCGCCAAGGACCGCTACGAAACACTGGATCAGGTGGTGGGCGTCACCCAGCGCACGGCCCAGTATCTGGTCCAGCAGGCGGAGCTGCCGGAAGGCGACGAGCTGGACGCACTGAGCACCAAGCTGGAGATCATCGGCGAGAGCGCAGAGGCCTATCTGTTCTTTACCGACAACGACGGCCGGGTGATGATCGCTTCCAGCCCGGACAAGCTGGAGAGCCTGACCGTGCCGGAAGAAATGATGGAGAAGATCGACACTGCCGATGCGGACTACTACCATGTGTTCGGCACACTGGACGGCATGCTGGACGGGAAAAGCTACATCACGGTCAGCGAAATGCGCAATGAGCACGGCCAGCCCAGCGGCTACCTGTTTCTGTGCTCTTCCGGCGAGCAGCTGACCCAGTTCAAGCAGCAGTTCTGGTCCAACTTCCTGCTGTCGGCCTGCGTGATGCTGCTGTGCGCCAGCATCCTGACCAAGATCCTGATGCGCCAGCTCACCGACCCGCTGCAGAAGGTGACGGACGCCGCCCAGCGCTTTGGCGGCGGAGACCTTTCGGTCCGTGTGGAAGGCGTGGAGGGCGAAGGCGAGGTGGCAGACCTTGCCCGCACCTTCAACCGCATGGCGGACAACATCCAGATGAACGACAACTCCCGGGGCCAGTTCATGGGCAACATCGCCCACGAGCTGCGCACCCCCATGACCACCATCAAGGGCTTTGTGGACGGCATTCTGGACGGAACCATCCCGCCGGATATGCAGAACCACTACCTGCAGCTGGTCAGCGAGGAAACGGGCCGTCTGGCACGGCTCATCCAGAACATGCTGGATCTCTCCAAGCTGGAAAGCGGCGAATATCAGGTGAACGCCCGGATGTTCAACATCTGGGAGACCATCACCGGCGTGGCGCTGTCGGCAGAGCAGCGCATCAACGACGGCATGATCGACATCGACGGCCTGACCATGGACGAAAAGGTGCTGGTCTACGCCGACCCCGACCTGATCCATCAGGTGGTGTATAACCTGCTGGACAACGCCATCAAGTTCACCCCGGCAGGGGGCACCATCCGCTTCAGGGTGGAAAAGCTGGGCCCGGAAGCCGAGATCTCCATCTGGAACTCCGGTCAGGGCATCAGCCCGGAGGCGCTGCCCTACGTGTTCCAGCGGTTCTACAAGGAGGACCGCTCCCGCGGCCTGCACGCCCGGGGCGCGGGTCTGGGCCTGAACATCTGCAAGGTGCTGGTGAACCTTTCCGGCGGGCAGATCCGGGTGGAGAGCCAGCAGGGCGAGTGGTGCCGGTTCGTGTTCACCCTGCCCACCGTGGCGCCGAACCCCGGCGGCATGAAGCGTCTGCCGGATGAGGCCGGCGGAGAACCCGTTGTGGAAGACCCCGCCAGCATGAAGCCCGTAGAATGAACTTCCAGCCAGACTGTCCCATGGAGCGGGGCGGTCTGGCTGTTTTGGCGTGGGGAAACTTTGCCGCCGATGAAACTCCCCCAGTCATCTCGCTGCGCTCAATGCCAGCCCCCTCTGGGATGGGGCCCTTGGCATGGCGGTAAAGCTTCCGGTTAAAGTGCAAATCTTCCGGGCGTGCCAGAGGCTCCCTCTCCGAGGGAGCTGGCAAAGCCGTCAGGCTTTGACTGAGGGAGTTTCTTCGCAAATGGACAGATCTTTCCAAATACGTCATTTCGGTGAAAAAGCCGTTGGCGGGTTTGATTTTTTGGGCGTTTTCATGTAAACTAAAAGATAACCATGTCCATGCTGTTTCAAAGGCCGTGAACCGGCACAATGGCGGGACAATTGGGAATAATAAACTATAAAATAACGGAGCGTAAAGATAGAATATGGCGATCGTAAGTCCTTCGATTCTTTCTGCTGATTTTGGCAAACTGGGTGCAGACTGCCGCATGGTGCTGGACGCCGGTGCACAGATGCTGCATTACGATGTGATGGACGGCCACTTTGTGCCCAACATCAGCTTTGGTGTGCCAGTGCTCAAGAGCCTGCACAAAAACCTGCCGGATGCCTTTTATGATGTGCACCTGATGATCAGCCACCCGCTGCAGTATGCGGAAGCTTTCATCAAGGCTGGTGCCACCCTGTACAACTTCCACCTTGAGTGTGAGGACGATATCCAGACCACCATCGACGCCGTGAAGGCGCTGGGCTGCAAAGTGGGTCTGACCATCAAGCCCGGCACCGACCCGCAGGCGCTGGCACCCTATCTTGACCAGCTGGATCTTGTGCTGGTGATGAGCGTGGAGCCCGGCTTCGGCGGGCAGAAGTTCATGCCCTCGGCGCTGGACAAGCTGCGCTGGCTCAAGGCGGAGCGCGCGGCACGCGGCGCACACTACCTGCTGGAAGTGGACGGCGGTGTGGACAGCACCACCGCGCCCCAGTGCGTGGAAGCGGGTGCCGATATTCTGGTGGCGGGCAGTGCAGTGTTCGGTGCAGCAGACCCTGCTGCAGCGGTGCAGCACCTCGCCAGCCTTTGACCCTTGAAAGGAAAACCATTTATGGATGAATCTTTGATCCGGGAACAGGAAGTGCAGCTCCAGAAGACCGGCCGCTACTATAAGCATATCTGCTTTATGGCGGTGCCGGTGCTGTGGATGGCCTGCTTTCTGTACGGTGTGCGCCCGCTGCTGCTGTGCGGCATTGCGGTGCTCACCGGAAATCTGTGCGACCGTCTCGTTTCGCTGCTGCGCCGCCGCGTGTATCAGGCCGGTGACTTTTCCAACGAGAGCTTTGCACTCGTCATCGCCCTGCTGATGCCGGTAACGGTGGATATCTATGTTCTGATCGCCGCGGTGCTTGCCGGTGTGCTCATCGGCAAGGAGATCTTCGGCGGCTACGGCAGCTACCCCTTCAACCCCGCCGCCGTGGGCTATGTGGTGGCGGCGGTGTCATGGCCGGAGCAGGTGTTCCGCTACCCCCAGCCCTACACCAGCATCCCCCTGTGGGACGCTTCCATGGTGCCGGTGTCCAGCACCATTGAGGACACCCTGCGCAGCGGCGGTATGCTGAACATCCGTTCGCTGGTGCTGAGTCTGGGCGAGTATGCCGCCCCCATGGGCACCGGCGCGGCGCTGGTGATCCTGGCCTGCGGCCTGTTCCTGTGGACCCAGAAGGACGCCCACATGTCTGCCTCGGTCAGCTTTCTGCTCACCTGTGCCCTGATCGCCTTCCTCTTCCCGCGGCAGGCGGGTCTGGCCGACAGCGCCGTGCTGGCAAATGTGCTGCCCCGCCTGCGGTGCGTGCGGGACGAGCTGCTCACCGGCGCGATCCTGTTCAGTGCAGTGTTCCTGCTCAACGAACCCTATACCTGCGTGCATCACCGCATGGGACGCATCCTGTACGGCGTGCTGGTGGGCGTTGTGAGCATGGGCTTCCGCTACTACGGCGTGTATGAGACCGGTGTATGCTTTGCGCTGCTGGTGGTCAACAGTGTGTCGGCATGGATCGACCGCACCGAGGCAAAGCTGTATCACCTGACCCATCTGCAGGCAGATGCCGGAAAGGGGGCAGCACAATGAGACGCGCAACGGCTGAACTGATCGTAAAAGACCCTGGCAAATTTGCCCACCATGACCGGGTGTTCCTGAATAACCCGGTGGTCATGCAGGGCATGGGGCTGGCCCCGCTGGTGGTGCTTGCCACCAGCGGCCAGAATGCGGTGATGCTGGCGGCGGCGGTGGCGCTGCTGCTGGTGCCCTCCCGCGTGCTGGCCTGCCTGCTGAGCCGCCTTGTGCCCCTGTACGACGAGGACCCTGCTCCGGAAACGCTGCAGAAAAAGCTGCTGCCCCGTGCACTGGTGTACGGCTTCAGCACCGCTGTGGTGTATTTGGCGGTGTACCCCATCCTGAACATGCTGTTCGGCACCGGCCTGCTGAGCCTTGGCATCTATCTGCCCATGCTCACGGTGGAGCCGCTGCTGACCTACCGTTTCGGCCGCGTACAGGAGACGGTGCGCAAGGCCGTTTCCAAGGGCCTGCGCATCACTGTGGGCTATGCCTTGCTGCTGGTGCTGCTGGGCTGCATCCGTGAATGGCTGGCCGCAGGCACCGTGTTCGGCGTGGCAGTCAGCCGCCCGGTGCTACCTATGGCCGGGATGCCGGCGGGCGGCTTTATCGTGCTGGGCGTGCTTTGCGCGGTATGGCGTGCGCTGGCCGCAAGGCGCAGGGCATATCTCACCAAAGAGGCGGGCAACCTTGTGGATGTGCATTCCCAGAAGGAGGCGGACCGCGAAGGATGAAAGATGTTGTTACGACCAGTGCAGTGTTCTTCAACTATGCACTGCTGGCGGTGTTCGCACAGAACGCCGTCTTTACCCGTGCACTGGGCGTGTCCCGGCTGGTGCAGCTGGTGGGCGATGACCGCACCAGCAGCTGGCTGTTCGGTATGCAGCTGTGCATCACCCAGATTTTGGTAACGCCCTTTGCATGGTATGCCGGCAGTCGGATCGCGCCGCTGGCAAACCGTGTCCAGCTGCGCCCGCTGGTCTATATTGCCAGCATCGCCGTGGTGTGCCTGCTGGAACACGCGGTGCTGTGGCTGGCAAAGGGCCTGCCGCACCGCAGTGCACTGCTGCGCATCGTGCCGCTGGCGGGCCTGAACAGCTGTGTGCTGGGCACCGTGCTGGTGGAGCGCACCCAGAGCTTTACGCTGGGCCAGTCCCTCGGGTTTGGTCTGGGCAGCGGCCTTGGCTATGTGCTGGCGGTGCTGCTGGTAACGGAAGCCCGCCACCGCCTGCGCAGCAAGGCCATCCCGGAAGCCTTCCGCGGCCTGCCCATCACACTGGTGTACATCGGTGTGCTGGCACTGGCGATCTATGGTTTTACCGGACATTCTGTGATCCTGTGATTTTTGCAGGGAGGAGGATCGACAATGGCAAAGTATAAACGGCAGAAGGTCAAGCGCTACCACCGCAGCTTCTACAGCCGGGGCGCCCGCATCAAGCGCGGCGTCGGCATCCTGGTGCTGGTGCTGGTGGTGCTGGGCGCGGCATGGCTGGCGGCACCCCATGTGCTGGACTGGGCCACGCACACATGGTACACCGTGGTGAAGAACCGGGATCTGGAAGCGGAATCTGCATCCCGCGCAGCGGCTTCCTCCGAAGCGGCTGCATCTGCGGCGGCAGAGGAAGCGGCCTCGTCCCAGCCGGAGCCGGAACAGCCCAAGGGACTGGACGGCAGGGCCGTCACCGGCGGCAGCTGGGCTGCGGTGGACGTAAGCGCCCTTGCCGATGACGCATCCATCCGTGCGGCGGCACAGCAGCTCAAGGCACAGGGGGCAGACTACGGCCTTGTGACCCTGAAAACACCGGACGGCAGCATCTGCTACGCTTCGCAGGTGCCGGCTGCCGCCCAGAGCATTGCCGGCACCACCGTGGACCCGACCCGCATCGCGGCCATCTTCCGGGAAGAGGGCGTGATCCCTGTGGCCCAGCTTGCAGCCTTCAAGGACCCCATCTCCTCCCGCACCGACCGCAGCATGGCCATCCACTACGGCGACGGCCTGTGGCTGGACGCCCAGAAGGACGGCAATGCATGGCTGAACCCCTACTCCGCTGCGGCAGTGGAATATGTGGGCGACCTTGTGGCCGAGGTGCAGGGCATGGGCTTTGAGCAGGTGGTCCTGACCAATGTCCAGTTCCCGAAGCTCAGCCGCAAACAGGACTACGGCGAGACCAGCGGCGTTTCCCGCGCGGATCAGCTCAAGGCGGATATCGCCGCCCTGCAGAGCCGCTTTGCGGGCAGCATGACCCTGTGGTTCAGCTACACGCTGGATCAGTGCAATACCAACAGCGTGTCGCTGGACGTGCCCGCTGTGACGCTGGGCATGGACAACCTGCTGGTGACGGCAGACAAGGCGGTGGACGCCGACAGCCGCACCGCACTGGAGCAGTCTGCCGCCGGACAGGGCGTGCAGCATCTGGTGCTGCACAGCGCCGACATTTTCCAGTAACGTCTCTGGTTTTATAAGAGGGAGGAATCTGCTATGAATACCAAATCCTGCTTTGCACCGGCCCATATCCTTCTGCCTTCGGCACAGATCCCGCTGGAAAAGTGGGGCTGCATCGCCTGCGACCAGTTCACCAGTGACCGGGATTACTGGCAGAAGGCCGAGGCCGCAGCAGCGGGCAGTCCCAGCACTCTGAACCTGATCCTGCCGGAGGTCTATCTGGAGGACGGCGACGCGGACGCCCGCATTGAAAAGATCCACGCCGCCATGGATGATTACGCACAGAATGTGCTCACCCGCGCGGTGGACGGCTTTATCTACGTAGAGCGCACCGAGCAGAGCGGCAAGGTGCGGCAGGGCCTTGTGGGCATGGTGGATCTGGAAGCCTACAGCTACCGCCGGGGCGAGAAATGTACGGTGCGCCCCAGCGAGAGCACCGTAGAAAGCCGCATCCCGCCCCGCATGAAGGTGCGCACCGGCGCCAGTCTGGAAACGCCCCACATCATGATGCTGGCCGATGATCCGGGCTGCACCCTCATCGAGCCGGTGGCGGCACACAAACAGGAGCTGCCCAAGGTATACGAGGGCGAATTGATGCTGAACGGCGGCCACATTGCGGGCTGGGCCGTGGAAGATCCTGCCCTCATCGCGCAGATCGAGGATGCACTGGCCGTGCTGGGCAGTCAGGAAGAGTTTGACAAAAAGTATCCGGATGCCGCCCGCCGCGACCCGCTGACGCTGGCCGTGGGCGACGGCAACCACTCGCTGGCCACCGCAAAGGCCTGCTGGGAGGAGCTGAAAAAGACCCTGACGCCGGAGCAGGCCGCGGTGCATCCCGCCCGCTGGTGTCTGGCTGAGGTGTGCAATGTGCACTCGCCCGCCATCGAGATCGAGCCCATCCACCGGGTGCTGTTCAATGTGGACTGCGCCACGGTGCTGCTGAGCCTGATCACATGGAGCGACTCCAATATGGCCGGCTGCTGCTTCGGCGGCAGCAAGCAGCAGCCCTTCACGCTGGCAGGGCCGCACATGTCCAACGTGCTCAGCTTCGAGAACCCCACCGAGCCGCTGACCGTGGGCACCATCGACGATTTTATTGCGGACTATATGGAACGCCACACGGAGGCACGGGTGGATTACGTCCACGACGAGCCTGCCGTCCGCGCCCTGTGCAAAAAGGGTGCTGTGGCCTTTCTGATGCCGCCGTTTGCCAAGAGCGACCTGTTCAAGGGGGTCGTGATGGGCGGCGTGCTGCCCCGCAAGACCTTCAGTATGGGCCACGCCGAGGAAAAGCGGTACTACGTGGAGTGCCGGAAAATTACGGAATAAGCCTCTCAGTCAAAACCTGACGGTTTTGCCAGCTCCTTCAAAGGGGGGAGCTCTTCGGGATGTGCACAAAAGGGATCCTTCTTGTAAAAGCTCCCCCTTCGGGGGAGCTGGCGAGCGAACGCGAGCCGGAGAGGGTTTGTGTGCCGAACGAATCACATGAGAAATAATTAGGAGAACCATGACTTTTAAAGAATTGAATCTGTCCGCCCCGCTCCTGCGCGCTGTGCAGGAAGCAGGCTATGAGACCCCGTCGCCCATTCAGGCGGCGGCGATCCCGCCGGTGCTGTCCGGCCGGGATCTGATGGGCTGTGCCCAGACCGGTACCGGCAAGACGGCTGCTTTTGCGCTGCCCATGCTGGATCGGCTCACGGCCAATGCGCCCCGCAGAAAGGGGGCCATCCGCGCCCTGATCCTGACCCCCACCCGGGAGCTTGCCCTGCAGATCGGCGAGAGCTTTGACGCCTACGGCAAGTATCTCAAGCTGCGCAGCACCGTCGTTTTTGGCGGCGTAGGGCAGGCACCGCAGGTGGAAGCGCTCAAAAAGGGGGTAGACATCCTCATTGCCTGCCCGGGACGGCTCAACGACCTGATCGGGCAGGGCTTCATCGACCTGTCGGACCTTGAGATCTTTGTGCTGGACGAGGCCGACCGGATGCTGGATATGGGCTTTGTGCACGACGTGAAGAAGGTGATCGCAAAGCTGCCGGGGGAGCGCCAGAACCTGATGTTCAGCGCCACCATGCCCACCGAGATCGAGCAGCTGGCGGCCGGCATCCTGCGCAAGCCCGCCTTTGTCAAGGTGGACCCGGTGTCCAGCACCGTGGACCGCATCCAGCAGAGCCTGTATCATGTGGAAAAGGGCAACAAGAAATTCCTGCTGCCCTGGCTCATCAAGAACCTGCAGCCCCCGGTGGTGAATGCGCTGGTGTTCAGCCGCACCAAGCACGGCGCGGATAAGATCGCAAAAGATCTCACCAAGCAGGGCATCCCGGCTGCGGCGATCCATGGCAACAAGAGCCAGACTGCCCGCGTCACCGCACTGGAAAACTTCAAGGCCGGCAAGACCAAGGTGCTGGTTGCCACCGATATCGCCGCCCGCGGCATCGACATCAGCGAGCTGTCCCACGTGTTCAACTACGACCTGCCCGAGGTGCCGGAGACCTATGTGCACCGCATCGGCCGCACGGCCCGTGCCGGTGCCGACGGTACGGCGGTCAGCTTCTGCGCACCCGAGGAGCAGGAGTATCTGGCGGGCATCGAAAAGCTGAACCGCCGCAAGATCCCTGTGGTGAGCGGCCACCCATGGGACGGCGTGCCCGCGCCGGTGCGCCCGGAGCCGCCCGTGCGCGGCAAAAAGCCCAAGGCCGCTGCCGCCGAACCGGTAGAAAAGCAGGCCGCAAAACAGGCAAAGCCCGCAAAGAGCGAAGCAAAGCCTGAAAAAAAGGCCGCACCCGCACCCAAAGTGCAGGCAAAGCCTGTAAAAATCGAAAAAGAGGAACCACTCATGGATGATACCAAACGCACTTCCGGCGGACGCAGCAGCGACCGCCGTTCCAATACTGGCAGCCGTCCGCGCCGGGAACAGAATGCTCCTGCCCGCGGCAGCAATGCACAGCCCAAGTTTGACCCGCACTTTGTCAGTGCGCCGGAGGCCACGCCGCTGCGTCCGGCCAAGAAGGCCCCGGCTGCACCTGCCGCCCCGGCCATCCGCACCGCCGCGCAGCCTGCACAGCAGTCCGGCGGCAGTCAGGGCCCGCGCGGCCGCCGCAATGAACGCCCGGCACGCCAGAACGGTCAGCCTGCCGCCCAGAACCAGAACGCGGAGCAGGGCCGCAACGCAAACAACGGCCCCCGCAGCCGTCAGAACGCCCCCCGCAGCGCCCAGCCCGCAGCGGCCCGCGCACCCAAAACGGAGTCCGGCCGCCGCAGCCGTGCCGCTGTACGGGACGAAGACCCGGGTCTGGTGCTCATCAGCCGCCGCCCGCCGCAGCAGAAGTTCACCAACTTTGAGGAATATATGAATGCCCACGGCGGCGCAACTGCCCCCATTGAGGACCACAGCGACGAAGTATGAGCAAAAATGAACCGTTTGCCCCATGGCAGTGCCCGCTGTGCGGGGAAAAACTGACCGGCGACAGCACCCTGAAATGCACAAAGGGCCACTGCTTCGACCGTGCAAAGGAAGGCTACTGGCACCTGCTGCCGGTGCAGAGCATGCGCACCAAGGCCCCCGGCGACAGCAAAGAGATGGTGGCGGCCCGCCGCGCGTTTCTGAATGCCGGATACTACGGCATCTTCGGCAGGGCGCTGGGAGAGCTGTGTCTGGAATACGGCCTGCCTGCCGCGCCGGAAGCGCCGCTGCACCTGCTGGATGCAGGCTGCGGCGAGGGCTGGTACGACCGCTGCATCGCACAGGCCTTTGCCGAAAAGGGCAGCCGGGTGCAGCTGGCGGGCTTTGATATCGCAAAGCCTGCGGTGCGTCTGGCCGCAAAGGCCCTGCCCACGGCACAGTATGCGGTGGCGTCCAGCTTCAGCCAGCCGGTGCGCACCGGCTGGGCCGACCTGCTGCTGAACTGCTTTTCGCCCTTTGCGCAGGAGGAATTTCTGCGGGTGCTGCGCCCGGGTGGGCGGATGATCTACGTGGTGCCCGGTGCGGAGCACCTCTATCAGATGAAAGCGGTGCTCTACGAAAAGCCGTATAAAAACCCGGTGCAGCAGATCGCCTACGAGGGCTTCCGGGCCATTGGAGAGCGGGAGGTGTCGGGCCGCATCACGGTGCCGCAGGACCAGTTGGAAGCCCTGTTCGCCATGACGCCTTACTACTGGAAAACGCCCCGCGGCGGTGCAGAACGTCTTGCCGCCCTGCCGGAGCTGGAGACTGAGATCTCGTTCCGGTTCCTGCTGCTGGAAAAAGAATGATGCTAAAACGCAGGGGCCGTCCACGATTTGTGGACGGCCCCTGCGTCTCTTTTTTATTTGTTCGCGGCCTTTTCCAGCTCTGCTTCCTCTGCAGCGGCTTCCGCTTCTTCCTGTTTCTGGTATTCCGGGAAGGCCGACCACATGGGCTCGATGTCCTTGCCCTTCACCCTGCGGTCAAAGTAGTTTCTGGTAATGGCCACCACGGTGCCGGACAGGGCCAGCACACCGATGAGGTTCGGGATCATCATCAGGCCGTTGAAGGTATCGGAGAGGTCCCACGCAAGACCCAGCTTCATGGTAGCGCCCACCACGGTCATGCACACGAACACCACCTTGTAGATGCGGCTTCCGGTGGCGCCGAACAGGTACTCCACAGCCTTGGTGCCGTAGTGGCTCCAGCCCAGCGTGGTGGAGTAGGCGAACAGCAGGATGGAGATGGCAATGAACTTGGGGCCAAAGCTGCCAAAGGCTGCGGTGAACGCCTGACCCACCAGCGCGTTGTCCTGCACGCCGACCAGCACCGCACCGCTCTGCAGATCCACAACGCCGGTGGTCAGAATGACCAGCGCGGTGAGCGTGCAGACCACGATGGTATCCGCAAACACCTCAAACACGCCCCACATGCCCTGATGCACCGGCTCCTTGACGTTGGAGGCCGAGTTGACCATGACGGCAGAGCCGAGACCGGCTTCGTTGGAGAAGGCACCGCGCTTGAAGCCCCATGTGATGGTCTGGCTGATGCCGTAGCCCAGCGCACCGCCGCCTGCAGCGTTCAGGTTGAAGGCACCCTTGAAGATGGCAGCAAATGCTGCCGGGATATTGCCCACGTGGAGCACCACGATCACAAGTGCGCCTGCAATGTAGAACAGCGCCATCAGCGGCACCAGCTTTTCGGTGACAGCGGCCACCCGCTTCAGTCCGCCAATGACGATGAGGGCTGTGACCACCATCAGGCACAGGCCGGTGACGAGGGTCGGTACGCCGAAGGCGGCGTTCATATTACCGGCAATGGAATTGATCTGGCTCATGTTGCCGATGCCAAAGGATGCAAGGATGCAGAAGCAGGCAAACAGCACCGCCAGCACTCTGCCGATCTGCCGGCAGCCCTTTTTCGCGCCCAGACCGTCGGTGAGGTAGTACATGGCACCGCCCGACCACTCGCCCTTTTCGTTTTTGCGGCGGAAGTAGACGCCCAGCACATTCTCGGAAAAGCTGGTCATCATGCCAAGCAATGCCATGACCCACATCCAGAAGATGGCACCCGGGCCGCCGGAGACGATGGCCGTTGCCACACCTACGATGTTGCCGGTGCCGATGGTGCCCGCCAGCGCCGTGCACATGCTCTGGAACTGGCTGATGGCCATGTCCTCCTTGCTGGTGTGCGCGGTGATATCCTTGTTGGTGAAGATCGCACCGATGGTGTGCCGGAGCCAGTAGCCCATTTTACGGAACTGGAAAAAGCCCGTGCGGGCGCTCATCCAGAAGCCGGTGCAGAACAGCAGCGCCAGACCAAAGGGCCCCCACACCACACCGTTGACGGCGTGGTTCACCTGTGTGATCATCTCGACCATTCTCTCTTTTCCCCCTATACACAAAACAAAAACGGACAGAACCCGCCAAAGGCTCTGTCCGCAAAATTCGGAACGCTCTCATTTTCCGCAGCCGGGGCGCGCCGCATTCCCGGCTGCGCCCCATTGCGCAAAGACGATGGCTCTGTCCTTTTGCCTGAGAGATACAGCCGCCTTTCCCTGCGGCCTTACACCTTCGGCACCCGCCGCTCTGAAACGCGGGCTTCTCCAGAGTGCACGGACACTGCCTGCCGTACACGTCTTTTTCAGTTCTTCCGGCGCACAGCTGTGCGCGATAGAAAGACTATACCATATTCTGTCCTTGTGCGCAAGACATTTTATATATCATATGCTGCTTTTTCATCTGTTATGCAGACAGATGAATTTTATTTTGGTGTGACTTTTCAGGGAAACAAACGCATTTTCACCCCAAAAGGCCGTAATGGCAAGCTGCATCTACCGGGCCAGTGGGCCGGGAGTTTCTCCGAGGACCGTCCGCTGGGGTGGGACCCTGTTGCCGAAGGCAATAGGGCGGGCGATGGAATGGCCCGATTCGTGTCCGAGGAGAAATTACCGGCACGCTGGGAACCAACCACTTTATTTAGGCTCTGCGCCGTCAAAGCCAAGACGCTTCCCGTCCGGGCTGGCATCGCCGTTTTCTCTGGCTGTTTCATAGGAATCTGTGCCGTAATAGGCACTGGCCGGGCCGATCTCCAGCCAGAAGTCCTCCCGCTCTTTTTCTGTGGATGGTGTGGTCTCTTTGTTGTGTTTCATCTGCAAACGCCTCCGTTTCTGCATAAAGTCTTGCCTGCGGGCCAAAGCTTTATGCAAAAACCGAAAGGCGGTATGTACCATGCGCAGTGGAGGTTGGAGACCTTTCTGGACATCGCTGCTGGCGTCGCTGCTGGTTCTGGTCCCGCTGGTGGGCGGCACGGTGCTGCTGTCCCGCCAGCAGCTGCGTGCTCAGCTGCGGCAGGCGGCCCGCAGCGAGAGCGGCGTGCCCGTTCAGCTGCCCCGGACGACCGATCAGCTCACGGTGCTGCTGTGCGTCTCCGGCGAACAGCCAGGCTTTGTGCTGGCCTACCTGAACGCCAGCCAGAACTGCGTGCATCTGCTCGGTGTGCCCGCTGTGCTCACAGTGCCCTTTGCCGATGAGCAGGCGGCCCTTGCGCAGTGCTATGCCGCTGCAGGCCCGGCCCGCTGCCGGGAAGCACTGATGCAGGTGCTTGCTCTGCCGGAGGATACCCGGTATCTGGCCTTCTCTCCCGATGTGCTGGAGCGCATTGCCAGCCGCTATGGCCCGGTCCGGATCGGCTTTTCCGGCGCACTGACCGAAGACGAGCTTGCCCGCTATGGCCGCAACCGGGCGGTTCAGGGCATTTCTGCCGGGGATGCCCATGCGTTTCTGTGCCAGCTGCAGGCGGACACTGCGCTTTCGCCCCAGCGCACCGCAGCGGCCCGTGCAGCCGCGTGGGACGCCTTTTTCCGGCAGAATGCAGAGCTGCTGCCCACCACCCTGCCGGACGCGCTGCGGGGCGTCAGCTCTTTGCTGCTCACCGACCTGACTGCGCTGGACTACGACGCGCTGGGCCGCACGCTGGAATTTCTGGCCAACAACGGCGCCGCCGTGGAAGCGCAGGCTCTGCCCGGCCGGTGGGATGCCGCCAGCGGCACCTACACGGTCACAGACGCTTCCCGCGCCGCCGTGCAGACCTTTTTCAATGTTTCGCCCACCGAGGCGCAGGCCTCGTCCTTCAAGGAGCCGTAGCCCAGCACCAGCGTGCCCGCCGCCGAGGGAGCGTCGCCGGTCAGGTCATAGTCGCTCAGCAGGCCCAGCTGCACGCCTTCGGCTTCGGCGGCGCGGCGCAGGGCGTCGTCCGGCGGCGGGTCCTTGAGCTTTGCCAGCAGATGCAGACCGGTGTGCAGGCCCGCAAGGGTCAGCTCCTCCGGCCCGAAGGCTGCCGTCAGCGCTGCAGCCAATGCGTCCCGCCGGGCCTTGTAGGCCACCCGCTCCCGGGCCAGATGCCGGGTAAAATAGCCTTCTGTGATGAATCGGGCCAGCGTCTGCTGCTCAAAGCGGCTCACGGTGCCGGAATAGAGCCGGTACTTTTCTCTCCATGCGGGCAGAAGGTGCTCCGGCAGCACCATATAGGCAATGCGGATGCTGGGGGCCAGACTGCGGGAGCAGGTGGAGAGGTACACCACCGGGCCGTCTGCACCCGCCATGCCCTGCAGGCTGGGCAGGGGACGGGTGTCAAAACGGAACTCGGAGTCGTAGTCGTCCTCTATGATGTACCGCCCGCCCGGCCTGCGGGCCGCCCAGTGCAGAAGCTCGGCTCTGCGGCCCGCCGGCATGGTGACGCCGGTGGGGAACTGGTGGCTGGGCGTGACGTAGCACACCGCCGCATCCGACCGGTTCAGCGCCTCCACCGAGAGACCATCGCCGTCCACCGGCAGGCAGCAGCAGTGCACGCCGCTGTTTTCCAGCACCTGCTTTGCGCGGGGGTAGCCCGGCGTTTCCACTGCGACCATGCCCGGCAGCAGCGGGGCCAGCAGGCTCAGCAGGTATTCCAGACCGGCTCCCACCACGATCTGATGCGGCCCGCACTGCACGCCCCGGTATTCGGAAAGATATTCGGCCAGTGCCCGCCGCAGGGCCGGGTCGCCCTGCGCATCGCCGTGGGTGAGCAGCTCCGGCGAAGAGTACAGCAGCTCCTTCTGCAGCCGCGCCCATGTGCGGAAGGGGAACAGCCCCGGGTCCACGCCCCGGGTGGAAAGGTCGTACCGCACCGGCGGCGCGGGGGGCGGCACCGGCGGCGCCGGCGGCTGGGGCCGCCCGGCCGGGCGGGAGGGCAGGGCCAGATACTCCTGTACATAAAAGCCGCTGCGCTCCCGGGACTCCAGATATCCTTCCGCCGCCAGCATCTGATAGGCGGCATCCACCGTGTTCACCGAGACGGACAGCTCTGCCGCCAGACGCCGCTTGCCGGGCATCCGGACGCCTGCTGAAAGCGTACCGCTGCGCATCTCTCCGGCAAGGCTGTGGTACAGCTGTTCGTACAGCGGCACGCTGGAAGACGGGTCCAGCGCTGTGGTCAGATGGACCATAAAGCATCCCTCCTGTTTGGGTATTGCGCCAAACTGATACCATAAAAAAACTTTGTTCTGGGTATTTTCATGGTGTCAGTTCTGCGTATAATAGGAGCATACCCGCTGGACACCCAAATGTCAAGTAGGATTGTAGGTTTTACGGGGAAATCTGTCCCCAAGGGGTGAAGGCTTTCGCTCTGGGTTAAACTGCAAAAGTTGATTTCCATGTAGGTTTTAGGGCTTTGGCTCCGCGGGAACGGAAAATTGGAGGGAAAGTAAATCATGTCTACTACTGCAATGTGGCTGCTGCTGGCAGTCGTTGTCATCGCCATCGTCATTGGCAGTGTGCTGTACAAGCGCACCTTCACCACCGAGGAGCTGGCCCTCACCGGCGTCATGGCCGCTTTGAGCCTTGTGGCCTATCTGTTCTTCCGTGTGCCGTTCTACGGCGGCTCGTCGTTCCATCTGGGCAACACCTTCACCGCCCTGACCGCCCTGCTGCTGGACGGTGTGTCCGGCGGTCTGGCCGGTGCCATTGGTCTGGCGCTGGCCGATATCCTGGCCGGTGACCCGGGCTACGCCGTCACCACCTTTGTGCTGAAGTTCATCATCGGCATCACCTGCGGTGCTGTGGCGCACAAGGTCTTCAAGCTGCGCGAGCTGGACAGGCACAGCTCCGGCTATCTCGTCAAGGTGATCGTCTCTGCCGGTTCCGGCCTGCTGCTGAACGTGCTGACCGACCCCTTCCTTGGCTACTTCCGCAATGTGTACATCTTTGGTCAGGAATACACCGTGGCACAGGCGCTGACCAAAATCGCAGGCGGCATCACCTTTGTGAACAGTGTGGCTTCCACCGTGTGCGTGGTGATCCTGTACCTTGCCCTGCGTCCGGCTCTGGAACGCGCCGGTCTGCTGCCCAAGGGCAAAAACTAAGCGATCTCTCTATCCTGATACAGCACTGCTGCCCTCGTCTGCCGGACTTCTCCTATCCCCCGGCGGGCGGGGGCAGTGGTGCGTCTGCCTGCCGGGCCTGTTACGCAGGAAACGAAAAAGCGGACGGCCCTTGCTTTTGCCTGCACGGCTGCCTTATAATAAGCTCAAAAAAGGGGAGGGAGCACCCATGAGCGAATTTTCCCATCTGAAAAACAAGCTTCTGGCCGAGCAGGTGGAGGATGAGATCTACCATTATATTCTGGACACGCCGCTGGAACCGGGCACCAAGCTGCCCAATGAATTTGAACTGGGCGAAAAGTTCGGCGTGGGCCGCAGCACCGTGCGCGAAGCGGTGAAGCTGCTGTCCAGCAAGGGCATCGTGGAGGTGCGGCGTGGCTCCGGCACCTATGTGGTCACGACCGCCAAGGGCCTTTCGGACCCGCTGAACCTGCGCAGCGTGCAGGACAAGAACGCACTGGCGCTGGATCTGGTGAACGTGCGCCTGCTGCTGGAGCCGGGCATGGCTGAGATGGCTGCGCTGAATGCTTCCGACGAGGACATCGAGCGCATCCAGCGCCTGTGCGACCGGGTGGAGAACAAGATCCACAGCGGTGATCTGTACATTGAGGACGACATCGCATTCCATGCCTGCATCGCAGAGAGCAGCAAGAACATGGTGGTGGAACAGCTGATCCCCATTATCGACACGGCGGTCATGATGTTCGTGAACGTCACCCACAAAAAGCTGACGGAGGAGACCATCCTGACCCACCGCATGATCACCGAAGCCATTGCCCGGCATGACCCCATTGGTGCCCGGTCTGCCATGGTGATGCACCTGAATTTCAACCGCAACTGCATCCGAAAGCTTTACGACGGCGAATGGGAAAACTGACGCCGCCGCATTTTACGTCCCCGCACAGCGCAAGGTCTGTGCGGGGACTTTTTATGTCTGAAGTTGTCTGATGACTTTTTAAGACGAATGACACAGAAAAGTCGGAAAAGGGTTCGGATTGTATGATGTATCCAAGATTTCAGAGCAGTGTGCACGAAAAAATGGGCTGGTTATTGTCATAAAGTGGGTTCTAGCTGTGACAACTTGCAAACGAGGCGGGAGTCGATTAAAATGAACATGTAAGATGTCCGACAGTCAAAAGGACGATTTGCAAAGCAGAAAAAAGAGTATCTTGGAGGTACGATCATGGAACTGCGTTCTCAGGCAGTGCGTAAACTGGCACCGGAAAACGATCCGCTGAAGATCGGCATGGGATGGAAGGTGGACGACCTTTCCAAGCCCCAGATCATGGTGGAGAGCACCTTTGGCGACAGCCACCCCGGCAGCGCCCATCTGGATCAGTTCGTGAAGGAGGCTGTACAGGCAGTCAACACCCACGGCGGCAAGGCTGCACGCTATTTTGCAACCGATATGTGCGACGGCATCGCACAGGGTCACGACGGCATCAACTACTCGCTGCCCCACCGCGACGCCATCGTGAATCTGGTGGAGGCTCAGGCCAACGCCACCGTGTACGACGGCGGCGTGTTCATCGCCAGCTGCGATAAGTCCATGCCCGCCATGCTGATGAGCATTGGCCGCCTGAAGGATATGAGCGCCATCGTGGTCACCGGCGGCGTGATGGAAGCCCACACCCTGCCCAAGAAGTACGTGGTCAATGACCCCGCCTGCGCCATCAACGACCTGCTGACGCTGGAACAGATCGGCAAGTTCGACGCATGGGAAAAGACCGGCGTCATCCCCAACGAGCAGCTGGACTACTACAAGCACAACGCCTGCCCCAGCTGCGGTGCCTGCTCCTTCATGGGCACCGCTTCTACCATGCAGATCATGGCCGAGGCTCTGGGCCTGATGCTGCCCGGCACCGCCCTGATGCCGGCCACCGCCCCGGAGCTGAAGCAGGCTGCCTATGATGCCGGCGTTCAGGTGATGAAGCTGGTGGCCGAGGGCATCAAGGCCAAGGACATCGTCACCATGAAGAGCTTTGAAAACGCCATCATGGTGCACGCCGCCATCTCCGGCTCCACCAATGCCACCATGCACCTGCCCGCCATCGCCCACGAGTTCGGCTTTGAGATCGACGCCGACACCTTTGACCGGATGCACCGCGGCGCACACTATCTGCTGAACATCCGTCCCTCCGGCGACTGGCCCGCACAGTACTTCTACTATGCAGGCGGCGTGCCCCGCGTGATGGAAGAAATCAAGTCCATGCTGCATCTGGACGTGATGACCGTCACCGGCAAGACGCTGGGCGAAAATCTGGAAGAGCTGAAGAAGAACGGCTTCTACGAGCACTGCGACGAGATCCTGCAGGAAAAGACCAAGGGTCTGGGCATCAAGGTCACCCGCGAGGACATCATCCACAGCTTCGACAACGCCAAGGGCACCGATGGCAGCATCGCTATCCTGAAGGGCAATCTGGCCCCCGAGGGCAGCGTCATCAAGCACACTGCCTGCCCCAAGAACATGTTCCACGCCACCCTGCGCGCAAAGCCCTTTGACAGCGAGGAAGAGTGCATCAGCGCTGTTCTGAACAAGCAGGTCCAGCCCGGCGACGCCATCTTCATCCGTTACGAAGGCCCCCGCGGCAGCGGTATGCCCGAGATGTTCTACACCGGTGAGGCCATCTGCGCCGACCCCAAGCTGGCTTCCAGCGTAGCCCTCATCACCGACGGCCGCTTCTCCGGCGCAAGCCGCGGCCCGGTCATCGGCCATGTCAGCCCGGAGGCTGCAGTGGGCGGCCCCATCGCTCTGGTGGAAGAGGGCGACCTCATCCGCATCGATGTGCCGAACCGTCAGCTTGCCATCGTGGGCGTGAACGGTGAGGAAAAGACCCCCGAAGAGATGGAGGCCATCCTTGCCCAGCGCCGTGCCAACTGGAAGCCCAAGGCTCCCAAGTACACCAAGGGTCTGCTGAAGCTCTACTCTCAGCACGCCGTCAGCCCCATGAAGGGTGCATATATGGAGTAAAAACGCTCCGGCGGAAATCAGACACGAACTCAAAAATCAACTGCTCAGCGATGCTTTGCTGAACGGTCTGGTGAAAGCTACGCCAAAAATAAAAAAGCGGATATTGCTTCGTCTATAAAAATCCATCGGAATCCGGCGTCCGTCTGCGGGGACGGCGCTGAAATAAGACCCAAAGCAAACATAACATCAAAAATGGAGGATATGTTTATGACAGCTGTTGCAACCCCGGACGCCGCGCGGCTCGTGTTCGCCGCAGTGGCGGGCCTGATCCTTTTACTCATCCTTATCATCAAGTTCAAAGTCCACGCCATGATCTCCATCCTGATCGGTGCGGTGGGCATCGGCCTGATGGCCGGTATGCCCCTGTCTGACATCATCGGCTCGGTCAACGAAGGCATCGGCAATACCTTAAAGGGCATCGCCCTTCTGGTGGGCCTTGGCTCCATGTTCGGCGCCATTCTGGAAGAATCCGGCGGCGCACAGACGCTGGCCGTGACCATGGTGCGCAAGTTCGGCGACGAAAAAGCCGCATGGGCGCTGGGCATCACGGGTCTGGTGGTGGCCATGCCGGTGTTCTTTGACGCCGGTCTGATCATCCTGATCCCGCTGGCCTTCTCTCTGGCAAAGCGCACCAAGCGCTCGGTCCTGTACTATGTCATCCCTCTGCTGGCAGGCCTGGCTGTCGGCCACGCCTTCATCCCGCCCACGCCGGGCCCCGTTCTGGTGGCCAGCATGCTGGGCGTTGATCTGGGCTGGGTCATCCTCATCGGCATCTTCTGCGGCATCTTCGCCATGATCGCTGCCGGTCCCATCTGGGGCTCCATCTGCGGCAAGAAGTATATGATCGAGGTGCCCGAGCACGTTGCACAGCAGGCAGACATCGACGAGAGCAAGCTGCCCAAGTTCGGCACCATCGTGGGCATCATCCTGATCCCGCTGGTCCTCATCATCGCAAACTCTGTGGCAAAGGTGGTGCCCGCTCTGGCTGGCATCCAGCCCGTTCTTGCCTTCCTCGGCGAGCCCTTCATGGCTCTGCTGCTGGCTACCATCGCTGCCATGTATCTGCTGGGCACCCGTCACGGCTATAACAATGCCCAGCTGGAAAAGATCATGACCAAGTCCCTTGAGCCCACCGGCATGATCCTGCTGGTCACCGCCTGCGGCGGCGTGCTGCGCTACATGCTGCAGAACTCCGGTCTGGGCGATGTCATCGGCAACGCTGTGGCAAACGCAAGCCTGCCGCTGGTTCTGGTGGCCTTCATCGTGGCTGCTCTGGTGCGCATCTCTGTTGGTTCCTCTACCGTGGCTATGACCATGGCAGCCGGTATCATCTCCGCAATGCCCGGCATCAGCGAGCTGAGCCCGCTGTATCTGGCCTGTGTCACCGCTGCCATCGCCGGCGGCTCCACCGTGTGCTCTCACTTCAACGACTCCGGCTTCTGGCTGGTGAAGAGCCTGGTGGGCATGGATGAAAAGACCACCCTCAAGACCTGGACCATCATGGAAACTCTGGTGGGCGGCGTCGGCTTCCTGGTGGCACTGGTCATCTCCTTCTTTGCTTAATCATCCTCATCTGCGGGGCTGTGCCTGCACACAGTCTGCGCAATGCTTTGCAAATTCCTAGAATCTCCTCAGCACAGCAGACCCCCGGGCGGTGAACCGCCCGGGGGTCTGCTGATTTCTGTATTATAAAAGCTTTCTGTATTATAAAAGAGGTAGGTCCGGCCCGGAGGCCAGCTGGATAAAGGCGTCCATTTCCCGGGTGCAGCATTTATCCTTGTGGTAGAACATCTGGCGGTACATGGTCAGCCGGAAGTCCGACACCTCCAGAATGCGCAGATCTCCTCTGGACGCAGGCTCGGCCACAGCGAAGCGCGGCAGCAGGGAAATGCCGGAGGAGCGCTCCAGCATCTTGATGATAAAGGAGGTATCGCTGATCTCAAGGCTGGGGGTCAGCTCGATCTGGCGGGAAGCCAGAAACCGGTCAAAGGTGCGGCGGTAGTTGGCATTGCGTTCGGTGAGGAAAAAGGGCTTGTCCAGAAGCTCTGCCACCCGGTAGGGCCCGGGGTGGCCCAGATCGATGTCCGGCGATGCCGCAAACACCACCTCTTCCGGGATCTCGTTGCATTTGTGCCAGCTGTTGGAGTAGCGGGGCTCGTCCAGAATGCAGATCAGGTCCACCTGACCACGTTCCATTTTTTCAATGAGCTCCTCCGGGGAGCCGGTAGTGACCCGCAGGCTGACCTTGGGGTGCTCCAGCCGGAACTGATGCATCAGGCCGGGCAGACGGAAAAAGCAGAGGGATTCCAGTGTGCCGATGTGCAGGCAGCCCTCCAGCTCGGCGTCCTCGCTCAGGGCGCGGCGGGCGTTGTGGATGGTGTCCAGAATGCTGTTGGCGTATTCCAGAAAGCACTGGCCCTGTGCGGTCAGGATCACCCGCTTGCCCATGCGGTCGAACAGGCGTACGCCCAGCTCTTCTTCCAGCGCCTTGATCTGCACGGTAACGGCAGACTGGGAATAGCCCAGACTTTCCGCTGCCTTGGAAAAGCTCTGGAACTGGGCGGCACGGATCAGGGTATTCAGCTGACGCACTTCCATGGCAAAGCTCCTTTGCGATTAAAAATATTAAATCATAACTTTATTTTTATGAATTTGAATCATGTGTATGTCTATGTTAAACTAAATGTGTCAACACGTCAAGTAAAAATTTGACGTTTCGTGAAAGACTGGCCGTGCGGGCTGCGGCGGAGAGAGCGCTGTCAGGTGCCGCACAAAGGTCAGAATAGGAAAAGGAGGATTTTATTCTTATGGAAAAGAAAAAATTCAAGCTCGGACTGCTGCCGAAGCTGCTCATCGCCATCGTGCTGGGCATCATCATCGGCCAGTTCTTCCCGGTGTGGTTCTGCCGGGTCGTCGTCACGGCATCCAGCATCTTCAGCTCGTTCCTGAAGTTCATCATCCCGCTGATGATCGTGGCCTACGTCACCATGGGCATTGCCGACCTGAAGAGCGGCGCAGGCAAGCTGCTGCTCATCACGGTGGCGCTGGCCTACGGCTCCACCCTGATCGCAGGCTCGGCATCCTATCTGGTGTCTGCAAACCTGTTCCCCAGCTTCATGAGCGAAGGCGCTCTGGAACAGATCGCCGCCACGGCTGACAACTCTCTGGTCAGCTACATCTCCATTTCCATCCCTCCGCTGCTGGACACCCTGTCTGCCGTGGTGTTGGCCTTCGTGCTGGGCCTGTGCATGTCCACCTTGCGCGGCAAGACCATCGGTGATACCCTTTATAATGGCATGAAGGACTTCTCCGGCATCATCGATCAGGTGCTGCACAGCGTCATCATCCCGCTGCTGCCCCTGTACGTCTGCGGTACATTCATCGACATGACCAAGTCCGGCAAGACCTACGCCATTCTGGGCATCCTGTGGAAGGTGTTCCTGGTGGTCATCATCATGCATCTGGTCTGCATCTTCCTGCAGTTCTGCGTTGCAGGCGCTGTGAGCCACAAGAGCCCCTTCAAGATGATCCGCAACCAGATCCCCGGCTACACCACCGCTCTGGGCACGCAGTCCTCTGCAGCCACCATCCCGGTCAACCTGCAGTGCGCTGCGGCTGACGGCGTGAGCGAGCAGATCCGCAACTTCGTGGTGCCTCTGTGCGCCAACATCCACATGGCAGGCTCCATGATCACCATTACCGCCTGCGCAACTGCCGTCTGCCTGATGAACCAGCTGCCCATCAGCCTTGCTACCGTGGTGCCCTTCATCATGACGCTGGGCGTTGCCATGGTGGCTTCTCCCGGTGCTCCCGGCGGCTCCATCATGACCGCTCTGCCCTTCCTGTACATGATCTTTGGCGCTGAGGCCGGTGACCCCAATGGCCCCATCTGCGCCATCATGGTGGCTCTGTACATCACGCAGGATTCCTTCGGCACTGCCTGCAACGTCTCCGGCGACAACGCCATCGGCGTGATCGTGGAGACCATCTACCAGAAGTTCATCAACAAGAGCAGCGCAAGCGTCTGATGCGCGGCGCGCGGTTCTTGACCTGACAGGAGTGACACCCCATGGCATTTATCAGTGTTTTTGATGTTCTGGGCCCGAACATGATCGGCCCTTCCAGCTCCCACACCGCAGGCGCGGAGATCATTGCCTTTCTGGCCCAGAAGATGATCGCCCCGCCGCTGAAGCGGGCGGACTTTACCCTCTACGGCTCCTTTGCCAAGACCTACCACGGCCACGGCACCGACCGCGCCCTGCTGGGCGGCATCATGGGCTTTTCGGCCGATGATACCCGCATCCGGGATTCCTTTGCCATTGCCACCGACCGCGGCCTTGGCTACAGCTTCACCCCCAATGAGGTGGAGACCGATATCCACCCCAACACGGTGGATATCCGCATGGAGAATGCGGCCGGTCAGGTAATGACCGTGCGCGGTGAATCGCTGGGCGGCGGCAAGGTGCGCATCGTGCGGATCAACGGCGTGGAGGTGGACTTTACCGGCGAGTACAACGCCCTCATCGTGGTGCAGAAGGACAAGCCCGGCGTGGTGGCGCATATCTCAAAGATCCTCAGCGACCGCGGCGTGAATATCGCATTCATGCGCCTGTTCCGCGAGGGAAAGGGGCACACGGCTTACACCATCGTGGAGTCGGATGAGCGCCTGCCCGAGGGTGTGGATCAGCTGCTGCTGGCAAACCCGAACATCAACGATGTAATGGTCGTGCAGCCGTAAGGAGGGACGAGCGATGAATATGGATTTCAAGTCCGCCAAGGAGCTGCTGGACCTGTGCGAGGAAAACCAACTGCCCATTTCGGAAGTGATGCGCCAGCGGGAATGCATTCTGGGCGAAGTGCCCCGGGATGCGGTGGATCACCGCATGGCAAAGGCATGGGAGATCATGCGCGCTTCTGCCACCCAGCCGCTGAAAAAGCCCATCAAATCCATGGGCGGGCTCATTGGCGGCGAGGCCAAAAAGCTGGAAACACATTATAATAAGAAGAAAAACATCTGCGGCGATGTGCTGCAGAAGGCCATGACCTACGCCATGGCCGTGCTGGAAGTGAACGCTTCCATGGGCCTGATCGTGGCTGCACCCACCGCAGGCTCTGCAGGCGTGGTGCCGGGCATGATGCTGGCGCTGCAGGAGTGCTACCGCATCTCCGACCAGCGCATCGTGGATGCCCTGTTCAATGCCGGTGCCGTGGGCTATCTTGCCATGCGCAACGCCACCGTGGCCGGTGCCGTGGGCGGCTGTCAGGCCGAGGTGGGCATTGCGTCCGCCATGGCTGCTTCTGCCGCCGTGGAGCTGATGGGCGGCGACCCGCAGCAGTGTCTGGATGCGGCTTCCACCGTGCTGATGAACATGCTGGGCCTTGTGTGCGACCCCGTAGGCGGGCTGGTGGAGTACCCATGCCAGAACCGCAACGCTGCCGGTGTGGCAAATGCCCTCATTGCAGCGGAACTGTCCCTGAGCGGCATCCGCCAGCTGATCCCCTTCGACCAGATGCTGGACGCCATGTACGCCGTGGGCAAGCGCCTGCCTGCCGAGCTGCGCGAGACCGCCCTTGGCGGCTGTGCCGCCACCCCCGCCGCCTGTGCCGCCTGCGGCCTGTGCAGCGGAAACTGATCTTTCAACATGCAGCGCCGCCGGTGTGGAAACGCCCGGCGGCGTTTTTGCGCGTTCGTGACCGGAAATGTCGGCCCAAAGGGTGGAACTTTGCATCTTTTTGTGCAAACACGCCGAAAAGATGGCCGGGATGACTGGCGCTTGTCTGCGAAATGTGATAAACTAAACGCAGAAGTGCTCTGCGCAGTCCGTGCAGAGCGGCAAAAAAAATGATAAGTGAGGTCGTTTGTGATGAAGATCATTCGTGCAAAGGATTATGCGGATATGTCCCGCAAGGCAGCCAATATCATTTCGGCACAGGTCATTATGAAGCCCAACTGCGTGCTGGGTCTGGCGACCGGCGGCACCCCCGTGGGCGCGTATGCACAGCTGGTGGACTGGTACAACAAGGGCGACATCGATTTTTCTGAGGTGACCACCGTCAATCTGGACGAGTACCGCGGCCTGCCCAAGGAGCACCCGGAAAGCTACTGGAGCTTCATGCACAAGAATCTGTTCGATAAGGTGAACATCGACCCTGCAAAGATCAACCTGCCGGACGGCACCAATCCCGATGCAGAGGATGCCTGCGCAAAGTACAACCAGATCATCCACGCTGTGGGCGGCATTGACCTGCAGCTGCTGGGCATCGGCCACGACGGCCACATCGGCTTCAATGAGCCGGGCGAAGCCTTTGAGCTGGAGACCCACTGTGTGGACCTGACCGCCGAGACCATCGAGGCCAACAAGCGCTTCTTTGACGGCAATGTGGATCTGGTGCCCAAGCAGGCCTATACTATGGGCATCAAGACCATCATGCAGGCACGCAAGGTGCTCATGGTGGCCAACGGCAAGGGCAAGGCCGAGATCATCAAGAAGGCATTCTTCGGCCCCGTCACTCCGGAGGTGCCCGCAAGCATCCTGCAGATGCATCCGGACTTTACGCTGGTGGGCGATGAGGAAGCTCTGAGCCTGATCTGATCGTTCCGCGCTCTGACTGCCGCACGGTGCAATGCCGTGCGGCAGTTTTTTGCTGCCAACGGCTTTACAATCGCGTAAAAAGGCGGTATTCTTTATACGATACTTTTCTCAGGGAGGAAACCATGGATATCCGCCAGCTGCACTACTTTCTGGTATTGTGCGATGAAATGAATTACAGCCGCGCGGCACAGCGGCTGTTTTTGTCACGGCAGGCACTGCGGCAGAGCATCTCTGCGCTGGAAGCCGAGCTGTGCGGGCCGCTGTTCCTCAGCGCCCACCACAAGCTCACCCTTACCGACCGCGGCATGAGCCTGCAGCGCCATGCCGCGCCGGTGGTGGAGCAGTTCCAGCAGATGCAGGCATCCCTGCGGGCCGAGATCCAGTCGGCACAGCCGGTGCGCATCGGCATCAGCGTGTCGCTGGTGCCGGACTACCTGCCCGGGCTGGAGACCCAGCTGGACAAGTTCCGCCAGCAGTACCCCCATGTGGAGATGCGCTTCCGCATGATGGACAACGATGCGGTGGCGGACGATGTGGAGCAGGGGGAGCTGGACGCAGGTCTGGTCATCGATCTGGGCTGCGCTGCGCCGGTGCTGGCCCGCACCACCCTGCGGGCAGACCCCGCCTGCCTGCTGGTGCCCCGGGGGCACGCGTTCTGGGATAAGGAGAGCATCCCGCTGACAGAGCTGCGGGGTCAGCGGGTGCTGCTGCCCAGCCTGCGGCAGGATCTGTTCAGCCCGCTGTGGTCGGCCTGCGCCCGGGCGGGCTTTGCGCCGAATGCGGAGATCGGCCCCAGCTTCTATCAGGCCTATTACCTTGTGCAGGAGCAGCTGTGTACCTGCCTGACCCGCTACGAGCCGGGTGCCCGGCGGGAGCTGGACCGCGTGCGGGATGTGCTGCTGGAAGACCTGCCCCCGCTGTGCGTCTCTCTGGTGCAGCGGCGGGATCATTCCTCTGCCTACATCGACCTGCTGCGCGGCTACCTGATGGAGATGCTGGGCGGTTCGGCCAGCCTGCCGCCCCGCCGCGGACGGCCCGCAAAGCCGTTCTACAACTTCCCGGTGCTGTCCAGCGCTGCGGCAAAGGCTGCACCGGCCCACCCGGTGCCCGGCACCCAGCTGGACTTTGCCGGCGGCACCAACTTCCGGGAGCTGGGCGGCTATGAAGCCGACGAGGGCAAGCATGTGAAGTGGGGCCAGATCTGGCGCGGCATCCCCACCTGCAAGCTCACCGGTGAGGCCGACCGCGCGAAGCTGGACGCGCTGGGCTTGCGCCTGATCCTTGACCTGCGCAGCGTCGAAGAGGCAAAAAAAGAACCGGACTATGTGCCGGACGGCGCAAGACTTGTGCAGATCTGCGGCCTGTGCGCAGAAGACGGGCACGAGATCGCCTTTGCCCCCGGCGACATCGACAGGCTGATGGCTTCGGCTCCGGAAGGGTACGATGTGCCGCGGGTGCTGTACCGCCGGATGCTGACCGGCAACAAGGCGTTCAAGGAGCTGTTCCGCGCACTGGAAGCGGGTGAGACCCCCATCCTGTTCCACTGCTCGGCGGGCAAGGACCGCACCGGCGTGGCGGCCATGCTGATCCTGCTGGCACTGGGAGCGTCCGACGAGACCATTTGTGCCGATTACGCGCAGACCAATGTCTGCCGCAGGGCAGAGATCGAAGCTGTGATGCAGGAGCATGCCGATGAGATCGCGGCAGACCCATCCTGCAGAAATCATTACTACAGGATGGCGGGCGTCAGCCCGGAAGCAGCCCCCTTTGTGCTGGATACGATCCGCAGCCAGTTTGGCAGCGCGGAGAACTATCTGGAGGCAGAGTACGGCCTGACCCCGGCGCGCCTGATGCGCCTGCGCAGGATGTATCTGGAATAAAATAGAACAGGGACGGTGCTCCGCAGCGGATGCCGCCCTGTTTTTTTGCATAAAATGATGCTGCAGGAGGCCTTTCTCCCTTGACAATCGCACGATTGTTTCGTAATATAAATAGTAGTATGGAATAAAAGACGCTGTGTGCAGGTCGTTCCCGTGACCCGTGTCCCTTACAGGCAGAGCCTGCCTGTTTTTATATAAGATAGAACCGTAGATAGAAAAGCTTGCAGCCTGTCCGTGCGGCATTTGCCGTGCGTGTGGTCTTGTTGCCACTTTTTGCATTGAAAGCTCACTTATAAAAAATGTTTGCAGCCTACACCTGCCCTACAGCGTCTCCTGCTTATGATTCAGAATTTTGAATTTTAACAAAGGAGAGTGAAATGCGATGTCCACGATCATCTGGATCGTGATCTTGATCGTCGCGCTTGCTGCGGGCATCGGTGCAGGCTATTTTATTGGTTACAACAACCGTAAAAAGACCGCCGAAGCCCAGATCGGCAGCGCGGAAGCCGAGGCCACCCGTCTGGTGAACGAAGCGATCAAGACCGCAGAACAGAAGCGCAAGGAAGCGGTTCTGGAAGCAAAGGACGAGGCCTTCAAGCTGAAGGCCGAGGTGGATGCCCAGAAGGCAGAAGCCGATAAGGAGATCAAACAGCGCCGTGCGGAGATCAGCCGTCAGGAGAACCGCATCGACCAGAAGGAGACCGCCCTCGACCGCAAGACCGAGGCGCTGGAACGCAAGGAAGAAGAGCTGAAAAAGCGTTCCGCTGAGGCCGAAGAGCGTCTGGCGGAGATCGACGCCCTGCGTGCCAAGGAGATGGAGCGTCTGGAAACGCTGGCCGGCCTGAGCCAGGAGGATGCCCGCGAAGTGCTGCTGCACAAGGTGGACGAGGAGCTGACCCACGAAAAGGCAGTGCGCGTTGCCGCCTATGAGACCGACCTGAAGGAGAACTGCGACAACATTGCACGCAATCTGATCGGTCAGGCCGTCAGCCGCTGCGCTGCCGACCACTGCAGCGAGACCACCGTCAGCGTGGTGCCGCTGCCCAGCGACGAAATGAAGGGCCGCATCATCGGCCGCGAGGGCCGCAACATCCGTGCGCTGGAAACGGCTACCGGTGTGGACCTGATCATCGACGATACCCCGGAGGCCATTACCCTGTCCTCCTTCGACCAGACCCGCCGCGAGGTCGCCCGCATGACGCTGGAACGACTGATCGGCGATGGCCGCATCCACCCCGCCCGCATCGAGGAGACGGTGGAAAAGTGCCGCCACGATCTGGAGCTGCAGATGAAGCGCGAGGGCGAGCGTGCCGTGATGGAGCTGGGCATCCATGGCCTGCACCCCGACCTCATCAAGCTGATCGGCCGGCTGAAGTACCGCACCAGCTTTGGCCAGAACGCCCTGACCCACAGCATGGAGGTGGCATGGGTGGCCGGTCTGCTGGCAGGCGAAATGGGTGTGAACGTGACCATGGCACGCCGTGCCGGCCTGCTGCATGATATCGGCAAGGCACTGGACCACGAGATCGAGGGCAGCCATGTGCAGATCGGTGTGGATATCTGCCGCAAGTACAAGGAAAATACCCAGATCATCCATGCCATTGAGGCCCACCACGGCGACGTGGAACCCAAGACCCCGCTGGCCTTCATCATTCAGGCTGCCGACGCCATCAGCGCTGCACGCCCGGGTGCCCGCCGCGAGAATGTGGAAAGCTACGTCAAGCGTCTGGAAAATCTGGAGGAGATCTCTTCCAGCTTTGAGGGCGTGGAGCAGGCCTTTGCCGTGCAGGCTGGCCGTGAAGTGCGCATCATGGTAAAGCCTGACGTCATCAGCGACGATCAGGTGATCCTGCTGGCACGCTCCATTGCCAAGAAGATCGAGGATACGCTGGATTACCCCGGCCAGATCAAGGTCAACGTCATCCGCGAGAGCCGCGCTGTGGAATACGCAAAATAAAGATTTGGGATCAGAGGGCCGCTGCACGATTGGGTGCAGCGGCCCTTTTTGCTGCGGAAAGCACTTGCGATCCGGCTGCAAAAAGGGTATCATGGAGAAAAACAGCTCGAAAGGGGAGACCACCGCATGAAACACACAAGGATGATCCTGACGGCACTGATGGCGGCGGCACTGGCGCTGGCTGTGCTGGCCGGGTGCAGCAGCGTGCTGGCTGGAACGGTGCACGAGGATACGGAGCAGGCTGCGGCCCTGATGAAGGAGATCGATTCCGGTCTTGCCTACAGCACAGAGCTGGAAGCTGCGGCCAGCCGTCTGGCAGAATGGCTGGTGGAAGAACCCGGACAGCTGGGCACCCAGTCCGGCCTGCTTGCCCGCAAGGTGGAGCTGACAGCGGACTCCGGCAACATGACGGATACGAACCTGAATGATTTTATCGATCATTCCAGCATATCCTCCAACATCTGGGTCAATATCCCCAGCAGCGTGACCATCGGCCTTGTGCTGGATAACCAGAGCCGGGCCTTTACCGGCTACCTGTATGCACCGGCTGCCGGTCAGGCCGCCCGGAGCCTGAGCCGCTGCGCGGCAGGCTGCAGCCGGATGGGCGCTGTGTTCATCCAGTACGGCGGCGAGACCTATGTGGTGGCGCTGTTTGCCTAAAAACCGAAAAAACGGTGTTTCCCTGCTGAGGACGGTGCGTTTTCAGCAGGGATTTTTTGTGCTCTGTATGCAGACAGGAAAACCCGCAGAAGGCTGTTTTGTGCACGGAAAACACGAATAAACAGATGAAAGTTCTTCATTTGTTTTCCCAAAAAACACAAAAAACTCATGTTTTCACGAAACTGTATTTTCTGGGAATACACAACATCTTCAAATCTGCACAAAAATAAAAACATATTTTTCACTGACCATTGGTCAAAGCACAGAAAAACAGCCGGAAGCCTTTCTTTTTTAGGCGGAACAGCGTATAATGCGGATATCGCACAAAGGTGTGCAAGGCTCCGGAGGAGGAGCAAAAAACCTTTGTGCATTTTTTAGAACTTACTGCTTTACCACAATAAAGCAATGAGGCATGAGAGAGAGGGAAAAAATATGAAATTCGATCGTCGTATTTCTCGCCGCAGCTTCCTGGCTGCTGCAGGCGTATCGGCTGCTGCACTGGCTCTGACTGCCTGCGGCGGCTCTTCCAGCACCGCTGCTTCCGGCTCCACCGCTGCTTCTGGTGCAGCCGCCTCTGCTGAGGGCGGTGTGCTGAACGTCATGCTGGAGACCGAAGTCCAGTCTCTGGACCCCCAGCTGGCTACCGACGGCACCTCCTTTGAGGTCATCGCCAACTACACCGACGGCCTGATGCAGATGGATGCGAACGGTGCAGCCGTGGAGGCTCTGGCAGAGAGCTATGAGCTGAGCGAGGACGGCAAGACCTACACCTTCCACCTGAAGGATGCAAAGTGGTCCAATGGCGATGCCGTTACCGCAGCCGACTTCGTGTTTGGCTGGCAGCGTGCTGTTGACCCCGCAAACGCATCCGAGTATGCCTACATGCTGAGCGATATCGGTCAGGTGGTCAACGCCGCCGACATCATTGCAGGCAGCAAGCCTGTCACCGATCTGGGCATCACCGCTGTGGACGACAAGACCCTGAAGGTGGAACTGAATGTTCCGGTCAGCTACTTCCTGAGCCTGATGTACTTCCCCACCTTCTACCCCATGAACCAGAAGTTCTTTGAGAGCTGCGGCGATACCTACGGCACCAGCGCAGACACCGTGCTGTCCAACGGTGCATTCGTGCTGACCAGCTATGAGCCGGCCGCCACCGCTTTTGAGCTGGTGAAGAACGCCGACTACTACGATGCTGACCGCATTGCTCTGGACGGCCTGAACTATCAGGTCATCAAGGACAGCCAGCAGGCTCTGATGAGCTATCAGAACGGCGATCTGGATATCACCCTGCTGAACGGTGAGCAGGTGGAGCAGGTCAAGGACGACCCCGAGTTCACCAGCGTGGGCGCCGGCTACCTGTGGTATATCAGCCCCAACATGGACGCTGTGCCGGAGCTGGCAAACCTGAACCTGCGCCGTGCCATCACCTTTGCACTGGATCGTGATTCCATCACCAATGACGTGCTGAAGGACGGCTCTTCTCCCGCCTACACCGCAGTGCCCGCACAGTTCGCCACCGGCCCGGACGGCAGCGATTTCAGCGCCGACCAGACCAAGTTTGCAGAGTTCTGCGCATACGATCCCGACAAGGCTGCAGAGTACTACGAGCAGGCCAAGGCTGAGCTGGGCAAGGATTCCTTCTCCTTCACCATGGTCGTCGATGCCGACGATGCTCCCCAGAAGGTCGCTCAGGTCGTTCAGGAGCAGCTGCAGACCACCCTGCCCGGCTTCACTCTGGAGCTGAAGGTAGAGCCCAAGAAGCAGCGCGTGCAGGATATGCAGGACGGCAACTTTGAGATCGGCCTGACCCGCTGGGGCCCCGACTACGCCGATCCCATGACCTATCTGGGCATGTGGGTCACCGGCAACTCCAACAACTACGGTCTGTGGAGCGATGCTGACTACGATGCCGTCATCGCAGAGTGCACCACCGGCGATCTGTGCACCGATCCCGAGGGCCGCTGGGAAGCCATGTATGACGCTGAGTCCATCGTGCTGGAGCAGGCCGCCATCTTCCCGCTGTATGGTCAGTGCAACGCTGAGATGATCTCTTCTGCTGTGACCGGCGTGGACTTCCACCCGGTTGCTCTGAACCGCGTCTACAAGGACGCAAAGAAGAGCGTCTGATCCTGATCGAGAACTGAAATGCCGCACAGTGGCAGCGTGATTGCCGCTGTGCGACTTTTTGGCTTTTGCACTGTCCGCGTGCAGCGCACGGCTGACCGCGGCAGGCGGGAGCAGTTCTGCCCCGTGCGGGGCGGAGAAGAGAAACTTTAAGGGGGTCTACCCAACGTGAAAAAATACACGCTCAAGCGTATCATCACTTCGTTGTTTACGCTGCTGGCCATCCTGCTGGTGTTGTTCATCCTCATGCAGCTGATGCCCGGTTCGCCCTTCAACGATGAAAAGCTGACGCCGGAAATGCGCGCATCCCTGTACGCAAAGTACGGTCTGGATCAGCCCATCTATGTACAGTTCTTCCGCTATGTGACCAACATGCTGCGCGGTGATTTCGGCGTAAGCTACAATATCTCCAAGAACACGCCCATCTCCCAGCTGATCCAGTCCCGTCTGCCCATTTCCATCCGTGTGGGCGGCATGGCTGTTACACTGGGTGCCATCGTGGGCCTTGTGCTCGGCATCATTGCAGCCCTCAAGCGGGACACCATCTTCGACACTCTGGCCACCATCATCTCGGTCATCGGCGTGTCGGTGCCGTCTTACGTCATCGCACTGGCCCTGAGCTATACCTTTGGCTTCAAGCTCAAGTGGTTCCCCATGCTGTTTTCCGCAAAGGATGTGTTCGGCTCCAGTGTGCTGCCCAGCATCTCGCTGTCCATGTTCACCATGGCTTCCATTGCCCGCTTTACCCGCAGTGAAATGATCGAAGTTCTGGACTCCGATTATATGCTGCTGGCCGAGAGCAAGGGCATTTCCGGCCCGGCGCTGATCTTCCGCCACGCGCTGCGCAATGCGCTGATCCCCATTATCACCGTGCTGGCCCCGCTGATCGTGGACCTGATGACCGGCTCGCTGGTGGTGGAGAAGATCTTCGCCATTCCCGGTGTGGGCAGCCTGCTGGTGACGGCCATCCAGTCCAACGACTACAACGTGGTCATCAGCCTGAGCTTCATCTACAGCGCCATGTACATTGGCATCATGCTGGTCGTTGACCTGCTGTACGGCATCATCGATCCGCGCATCCGCTTGGCAAAGGGGGACAACTGATATGGCAGAAAAAGCGATTCGCCTGGGCGGCGAAGCCACGGCTGATGCCATCGTCAGCGCAGTGGATACCATGTATTCCGAGCATACCTTCAACGAGAAGGACTTTGCGCTCAAGCATAACGACGCAGAGATCGCAATGGACTCGAACTTTGCCGCACAGAGCTTCTGGAAGGATGTGCGGGTGCGCTTCTTCCGCAAAAAGAGCGCGGTGCTCGGCCTGATCCTCGTTGTCTTTATCGTGCTGCTGGCGGCATTTGGCCCCGGCATGAACGAGTATACCTACTCCGGTCAGGAACTGAGCCAGAAAAACTTTGCGCCCCGCGTGCAGGTGCTGGAAAACTTCGGCATCTTCAACGGTGACGAAAAAATGAGCACCACCACCGGTTCCAAGACGGTCAATGCCTATGTGGAAAAGGGCAAGGAGGATGTCTACTACTGGTTCGGCAGCGACACCTATGGCCGCGATATCTGGACCCGCACCTGGGAGGGTGCCCGCGTGTCCCTGATCATCGCGGTTGCCGCCGCCATCATCGATATGGTCATCGGCATGAGCTACGGCCTGATCTCCGGCTACTTTGGCGGCAAGGTGGATATGATGATGCAGCGTTTTCTGGAAGTTGCCAACGGCATCCCCCGTCTGGTGATCGTCACGCTGCTTCTGCTGGTGCTCAAACCCGGCATGATCACCATTATCTTTGCCCTGATGCTCACCGAGTGGGTGGGCATGAGCCGCATTGCCCGCGCTGAGATGCTCAAGCTGAAGGATCAGGAGTTCGTGCTGGCCTCCCGCACGCTGGGCGCAGGCAGCTTCTTCATCATCTTCAAGGAAGTGCTGCCCAACATCATCGGACCCATCATCACGCAGGTCATGTTCAGCATCCCCACCGCAATCTTCACCGAGGCATTCCTGTCCTTTGTGGGTCTGGGCATTCCGGTGCCGCAGTGCTCGCTGGGTTCTCTGATCAGCGAGCTGTACAACAGCTTTACCACCCATCCTTATCAGATCATCCCGCCGATGGTGGTCATGAGTCTGCTGATGATGAGCTTCAACCTCGTGGCCGACGGCCTGCGCGAGGCTCTGGACCCCAAGATGAAGAGTATGTAAGGAGGAACACCCCATGCCTGAAAAGAAAAAAGAACAGGTCTTGTCGGTGCGAGACCTTGATATCACCTTTAAGACCACCGCAGGCCCGGTGCACGCCATCCGCGGCGTGAACATCGACCTGTACAAGGGCGAAACGGTGGCGCTGGTGGGCGAATCCGGCTCCGGCAAGTCCGTTACCATGAAGGCCGCCATGGGCATTCTGGCACAGAACGCCATTGTGAACAGCGGCTCCATCCAGTTCAGCTACCATCACGCCGACGGCAGCCCCGAGACGGTGGACCTGCTGCAGAAGGACAAAAAGTGGATCCGCCGCCACATCAACGGCAAGCGCATCGCCATGGTGTTTCAGGACCCCATGACCAGCCTTGACCCCACCATGCCCATCGGCAAGCAGATCATGGAGGGCATGCTGTGGCACTACAAGATGCCCAAGGATGCCGCCTACAAAAAGGCTGTGCAGCTGCTGGAAGAGGTGGGCATCACCGATGCCGAAAAGCGCATGAAGAGCTACCCGCACCAGCTGTCCGGCGGTATGCGCCAGCGCGTGGTCATTGCCATTGCACTGGCCTGCGACCCCGACCTGCTGATCTGTGACGAGCCCACCACGGCACTGGATGTGACCATTCAGGCCAAAATTCTGGAGCTGATCCGCAGCATCCAGCGTGAGCGCGGCATCTCGGTCATTTACATCACCCACGATCTGGGCGTTGTGGCAAAGGTGGCCGATTATGTGGACGTGATGTACGCAGGCAAGATCGTAGAGACCGGCACCATCGACGAGATCTTCTACGAGCCGCGCCACCCCTACACATGGGGCCTGCTTTCCGCCATGCCCGATCTGGACACCGCAGACGATCGTCTGTACACCATTCCGGGTTCGCCGCCGAACCTGCTGCATGAGAAGCAGGGCGATGCCTTTGCACCGCGCAACCACTTTGCCCTGAACATCGACGACGAAGTGGACCCGCCCATGTTCAAGATCAGCGACACCCACTATGCAGCTACATGGCTGCTGGACCCCCGCGCACCCAAGGTGGACATGCCGCCTGAGCTTGCTCAGCGCATTGCCCGCATGCGTGCCGAGGCAGAAAAGATCAAGGAGGCGGAATAAATGGCAGGACAGAATGCTGCTCCGCTGCTGAAGGTCGAGGGCCTGAAGCAGTATTTCCGCGTGAGCAAGAGCTATACCGTCAAGGCTGTGGACAATGTCAGCTTTGAAATCTATCCCGGCGAGACCTATGGTCTGGTGGGCGAGTCCGGTTCCGGCAAGTCCACCATCGGCCGCAGCGTCATCCGCCTGTATGACCCCACTGCCGGCAAGATCACCTTTGAAGGGCAGGATATCAGCGGCAGGCTGAACCACAGCCAGAACAACACCCTGCGCACCCAGATGCAGATGATCTTTCAGGACCCCATGGCGTCCCTGAACCCCCGCAAAAAGGTGGAGGATATCATCGGCGAGGGTCTGGACATCCACCACATGTACAAGACCCGCGAAGAGCGACGCGAAAAGGTGGAGAAAATTCTGGCCAAGGTGGGCCTTGCGCCCGAACATGCCGAGCGCTATCCCCACCAGTTCTCCGGCGGCCAGCGCCAGCGCGTGGGCATTGCCCGCGCCCTCATCATGAACCCCAAGCTCATCATCGCAGATGAGTGCATCTCGGCGCTGGATGTGTCCATTCAGGCACAGGTGGTCAACCTGATGAAGGATATCCAGCAGGAGACCGGCACGGCCTACCTGTTCATTGCGCATGACCTTTCCATGGTCAAGTACATTTCGGACCGCATCGGCGTGCTGCATCTGGGCCACCTGCTGGAGACGGGTACCACCGAAGAGATCTTCGAGAACCCCATCCATCCCTACACCCGCAGCCTGCTGTCGGCTATCCCGCTGCCGAACCCGGTGGTGGAAAAACGCCGTGTGGCTGAGACCTACGACTATGCATCTTCCGGCATCGATTACAACAAGGGCACCGATCACCTTGTGAGCGGCAGCCACTATGTCAAGTGCACCGACGAAGAGTTTGCCAAGTGGTGCAGGTAAGAACAAAATGAGAAAGGCATCTGCGGCGCTGTTTCGTTGACCGAAACCGCTGCAGATGCCTTTTGTGTGTTATGAACGTCATCCGACACCCTTTGACATTCCTACTGAAACGCCCCTTTTCCATTTTTACCCTGCCCGGCGGACACGTTTCCGCTGCGGCGGGCCGACGGATGTTTCCTATCCTCTGCTGCGGACCCCCTCTATCTGTCCGCAGCAGAACAACAAAATGCAAAAAGCCCAGAGCGATACCGCTCCAGGCTCCTTTGTCTGTATGTACATATCATATTATAATGTCCGGGGCGGATATAATGTCCGGGGCGGATATTGTCAAGGGAAGGGAACGGGTTTCATCTCTAGGTGCCCACCGATTCATCTTGTTTGGTGTTTTGCATCCACCGCACCAGCGCTTCGGCGTCCTGTTTGCCTTTGGCGTACATTTTTTCAAGGCCGTCGCGGTTCTTGGTCAGGGTGGACATTCCCTCGGTGCTGTCCGGGGCGATGATGCAGACAAGGCCCTGTCGCTCCAGCTCCCGCGCCCGCTGGACAGCCGTGTTGTACCGCCATGCCCGGCGGCGCAGCCCCTCGGCTGCAGCGGGGTAATGCGACTGCAGCAGGTGTGCCAGATGCTCGTCCCGGGCATTACTACTCACCAGCCCGATGGGCTTGGTCAGGATGAGAGCCACCCGGTCGCAGCCGTGGGCAAAGGCCCATTCCAGCGGGACGGGGTCGGCCAGGCCGCCATCAAAATAAGGCACGCCGTCGATGACGCAGGGCTGGTCGATGACCGGGATGCAGCAGGACGCCATGAGGATGCGGTAGTCGTCCGGGTGGAGGTCTGCCTTGGTGAAATACTGCGCCTCGCCGTTCTGTGCATTAGCGGCCACCACGCAGAGCTCTGCCGGGCTGCGGGCAAGCGCCGCGTAATCCAGCGGATTCTCGCCGCCTGCATTGCTGAGGGTGCCGTAGACATAGCCCAGATCGAGATAGGAGTGCTTGCGGATGAGGTTGTGCACGCTCATGTACTCCCTGCGGAAGGAGTATTCATCGTAAAAGGGCTTGTTCCGCCCATGCTGGCCTGCCAGATAGGACGTCATATTGGCGCTGCCCGCCGAAACGCCGATGCAGAGATCGAAGCGGAGGTCCTCCTCCAGGCAGCGGTCCAGCACGCCAGCGCCGTAAATGCCCCGCAGGCCGCCACCCACATCGATGACACCGTATTTCATGGTCTGTTCCTCCATCGTTTAATTCCATTTCCCTCCCAGTATAACGGGACGGCGGGAAATACTCATTGAGCAAACGGCGGGATCTGATGCAATTTGCGGCAGAAAGCAGGATCTGCCGCAATGGGGGCAAACAAAAACGGCCAGCGTATCATGTGCTCTGTGATATGTACCCCTAATCGAGAAAATCCATCCGCATCGGCACACCTTCGTGAGCATCCTGCTGTCCAATCCCAATATCGGTGTGGCAACGGTGGCCGCAGAAGCCGGACACGCACAGCCCAGTGCGACCCTTGCAATCTACACGCAGGTCTACGACAGACGACGTGATGAGATTCGCAAACAGATGAGCAAAGAATTGTACAAGTAAAGCGCCTATTCATGCAAAAAGAAAAGCACGAGAGCAAAATCTCGTGCTTTTTTCTATGGGCCAGCCAGGACTTGAACCCGGGACCAAGCGGTTATGAGCCGCCAGCTCTGACCAACTGAGCTACTAGCCCGCATATTCTGCGCTGCGGCATATATCAGTATACCAAATTCCGCGCAAAATGAAAAGCGTTTTGCCGCAAAAGTTTATTTTGTGCGGTGGGCTGCCAGCTTTTGCTGCATGAATTTGTCCAGCATCTCCTGCGGGAACAGCGGCTCCTTGTAGCCAAAGGCCTCGCGGATGAAGATCAGGGTCACAACAGTCTGACGGCCCGGGTCCAGCCGCAGGGAGTACAGGGTATCCAGCGGCTGCTGGGTGGGCTGGTGCAATGTCAGGTGCAAAAGGAACCCGCCATCCTTTTCCCGGCGGCACTCATATAAAAACTCGTCCGTGTCCGGATGCTCGTCCAGACGGTCAAAGCATTCGTCAAGGGGCAGGTCGGTGCGGAACTCCGACAGACCGGAGGGCCCATACTGGCTGCGGCGGCCGTTCTCGCGCCGGGAGAGCAGAAAAACGATCACGCCCAGCACGGCGGCAAGCAGGACGATGGAAACAGCAGTGTTCATGAAGATCCTCCCAAAGAGTTTTTCTTATTGTAACACAACCCGCATCCATTTGTGCTATAATATTTTTAATTCTTTGAAAATTTTGTCAGGAGCCTGCACTCTGCTGCGGGCGGGAGGAACGCAATGAAGCTCAAATTCACACGCAAGACCTGGTACTTTTTCCTGCTGGCGGCAGCGGCAGTGTCCATGCTGGGCGGCTTTGCCGTGCTGAGCGGCATGGATTTCTCGGGGCTGGAACTGATCGTGTTCTGCATCACCGGCATCGCAGTACTGTTTCTGGCGGCGCAGAAGGGGGCACCGGCCAAGGATAAGCGCAATTACACGCTGGTGTTCGTGCTGCTGATGCTCAGCAAGCTGGCGGCAGGCGGCTGGGCGGGTGACCTGTGCTCGGCGCTGGTGTGGCCCGGCCTCCTTGCCATTGAGTACAGCCACGGAAAGCCCATCCAGCGCCCGCTGCAGCTGGTATGCATTTCGGAAGCGCTGCGGCTTTTGTTCTGGCTGCTGACCCGCTATGCGGGCATGAGCGGCCTTGCCTTCTGGACGAACATCATGTTCGTGCTGCTGGCCTGTGCCCGGGGCTGGGCAGCCCTGACCCTGTATAAGACGCAGGAGGAGACCCTGTGACCCAGCGGCGCAGGTCGAAAAAAACGGAAGTGGAGCCGCGCCGCTTTGGCCGGCGCAGTTTTTTGCTGGGGGCCGGTGCCGCCGCCTGCGTGGGCGCGGGGCTGTGGCTGCGCCGCAAAGAGCTTTCCGAACAGGATAAAACAGGAAAACAACAACAAAACGTTAACAACCCGGCCCTGCCTGCAGGCGAGTGGCGGGCTGTGTGGATCAGCTATCTGGAATGGGCGCTGCTGGATTTTTCCACGGCAGACACCTTCCGCGCCGGGTGCGCACAGATGCTGGACGATTGTGCGGGCCTTGGGCTGAACACGGTGCTGGCGCAGGTGCGGCCCTTCGGGGACGCGCTGTACCGCAGCAGCCTGTTCCCATGGAGCCACCTGTGCACCGGGGTGCAGGGGGCAGACCCCGGCTTTGACCCGCTGGACATCCTCCTGCAGGAGGCCCACGAGCGGGGACTCTCGGTGGAAGCGTGGCTGAACCCCTACCGGCTGCGGTCCTCTGCCGCCATGCCGCCCAGCCTTGCGGAGAATAACCTTGCCAACACCCATCCGGAATGGGTGTGTGCGGTGGGCGACGGGCTGTACCTGAACCCGGCAGAGCCTGCCGCTGCGGATTATGTGGTGCAGGGCGTGGCGGAGCTTTTGCAGAACTATGCGGTGGATGGCATCCACTTTGACGATTACTTTTACCCCACCACCGAGGAAAGCATCGACGCGGTGCAGTTTGCGGCCAGCGGTGCGGTGGACCTTGCCGCGTGGCGGCAGCAGAATGTGACCGCACTGGTAAAGGCGGTGCACGACACGGTAAAAGCCGCAGACCCGACTTTGCGGTTCGGCATCAGTCCGCAGGGGAATCCGGACAACGATCTCAACAGCCAGTACAGCGCTGTGACCGCGTGGCTGGCCGCAGGCGGCGAAGAGCAGGTGGTGGACTATCTCTGTCCGCAGGTCTACTGGGGCTATGGCTACACGCTGCAGAGCGGCAGCACCCGCTTTGCCTTTGAGAACATCGTACCCGCGTGGCTGGCGTACCCGCGCGCAGAGGGCGTGGCGCTCTATTTTGGCCTGGGCGCGTACCGCATCGGCGTGGGTGACGGCGGCGCGAACCCGGACAGCGTGAGCGGCTGGAGCACCGGCGATGCGCTGGCCCGGCAGGTGCAGGACCTGCGCGGTCAGAACGCGGGCGGCTGGGCGCTGTACCGGTATGGCAGTCTGTTCGGTGCGGGCGCACCGGAGCAGGCCGCTGCCGAATGCGCTGCGCTGCGGGCACTGACCGGCAAAGAAGGGTAAAATCGGGCGGCAAACCGCACAAAACAAAGCCGTCTGTCTTGTGCAGTGCGGCGAAATGCGGTATACTATAATTGTATCTGCCCGAAAAATGGGCAGAAGGATGAATAGCAAAGAGAAGCGCGTTGCTTCGTGAGGAAACGTATGAAGATGAAAAAAAGGATCATTGCGCTGCTGCTGGCGGTCCTGCTGGCAGTGGGGCTGATTGGCTGCAAGGATGTCCTGAAGGGCATCGTGCACAAGGCGATGGGCACCTCGGACGAGGTGCAGGAGGAGGACACCACCCGCTGGGCAGATGCGACCGCCGACCCGCTGATCATTCAGGGGATCGCAGACTCCTCTGCCAAGTTTGCCTCGGCCACGGCAGACGGCTGCCTGTACGCCGTGTTCAACGGCATCTGGAGCCGCAGCACCGGCTATTTCACTGCGCCCACCGGCAGCCTGAATATCATGGCCTGCGGCACCGCCGAGGGCACCCAGAAATTCAAGGTGGCACTGTGGAAAAAGGTGGATGGCGGCGCAGAGTATGTGCCGGACAGCACCTACTATATCCATACCGACGGTACCAACTACCGCTGCACTGTTTCCGGGCTGGACCCGGCGGCACAGTACCGTGTGACCATCTCCTATGATTCCAGCCGCTACTACCTGTACGGCCTGATGAAGGTGGAGGGCGTCGGCTGATGAATACACAGACTAAAAACTCTCTGCTCCTGCTGCTGTGCTCCTTCATCTGGGGCACGGCCTTTGTAGCCCAGAGCGCAGGCTCCGGGATGGGCGCCTACAGCTTTCTGGCGGGGCGCAGCTGGCTGGCTGTGCTGGTGCTGATCCCCACGGTGCTGGTGTTTGACGCCATCCGCCGCAAAAACGGCACGGATGCAAAGCCAAAGACCGCCGCCGAAAAGAAAAAGCTGCTGGCGGCAGGCTTTGTGTGCGGCACCCTTCTGTTTGCTGCATCCGCTGCACAGCAGATTGGCATTACCATCAATCCGTCCACCGCAAAGGCCGGCTTTCTGACCGCCATGTATGTGGTGCTGGTGCCGGTGTTCGGCCTGTTTCTGGGCCGGAAGGGCAATGCGCAGCTGTGGATCAGCATGGTGGTGGCCGTGCTGGGCCTGTATCTGCTGTGCATGAAAAACGGCTTTGGCAGCATCGAGTCCAGCGACTGGCTCCTGCTGAGCTGTGCAGTGCTGTTCAGCTTCCAGATCATTGCGGTGGACCACTTTTCCCCGCAGGTGGACGGCGTGCGGCTGAGCCTTGCCGAATTTCTGGTGGTGTCGGTGGAAAGCACCGCTGCGGCCCTGCTGTTCGAGGCGCCTTCCGCAGCGCAGTTCGCGGAGAATGCGCTGCCGATCCTCTACTGCGGTATCATGTCCAGCGGCGTGGCCTACACCCTGCAGATCCTGGGTCAGCGGGACCTGAACCCCGCCATTGCCAGCCTGATCATGTGTCTGGAAAGCGTGTTCAGTGCGCTGGGCGGCTGGATGCTGCTGCACCAGAACCTTTCTGCCCGGGAAGTCTTTGGCTGCGTGCTGATCTTTGCAGCCGTGGTGCTGGCCCAGCTGCCGCTGGAAATGCTGCACCGGGCAAAAAAGACTACCTGACCTCATGGCGGGCAGAAAACAGGAGACGCAGCTGCGCACGGCAGGCGGCATCCGGTACGAGCTGACCCGCAAAAAGGTGAAGAACCTGAACATCCGTGTGCGGGAGGACGGCACCGTGGCGGTGAGCGTGCCGCTGCGCACGAGCGCGGAAGCGGCAGACCGCTTTGTGGCCGAGCGCGCCCAATGGGTGCAGGAGGCCCGGGAACGTGCCCGGCGGCGTGCCGCCCGGGACGCACAGCCCCTGCCGGACAGGGAGACCGCGCTGGCGTACTTTACGGCCATGAGCGATAAGGTCTACCCGGCCTTTGCCGAAGTGCTGGGCGGGCACAAGCCCGTCATCAAGGTGCGCAGCATGACCAGCCGGTGGGGCGTGTGCTTTATGGCAAAGCGGCAGATCACCTTTGCTTTGCAGCTGTATCATATGCCCCCGGCGGCGCAGATCTATGTGGTAGTGCATGAGTACTGCCACTTTTTGCAGCCCAACCACAGCCCGGCCTTCTGGGCCGAGGTGGCAAAGCTGCTGCCGGACTGGAAAGCCCGGCGGGCGCTTTTAAAGTGACTAAATAGTGGGAAAGTGGATGCGGGCGGTCACAGACCGGCCCGCATCCGAATTGTAAAACAGGAGGGGAGTTCCCTTGGAAAACGAAAAAAAGTCCGGCGATAAATATTCAAAGCTTGCCGGCAACACATTGATCTTTGCCATTTCCAGCTTTTCGTCAAAGCTGCTCACCCTGATCGTGCAGCCGTTCCTGACCTATGCAATGGCGGAAATTTCCGATCTGGGCCTTTCCAAGATCCTGAGCCAGTACGCGAACCTGCTCATCCCGTTCGTGTCCATGGGCATGTCCAACGCCATCATCCGCTTTGGTCTGGACAAGGGCAACAGCGAAAAACAGGTGTTCACCAACGGCCTGCTGACCATTCTGGGCGGCTTTGGCCTTCTGGTGCTGTGCTGGCCCATTGCGCAGTTTCTGCCCGATATGGCACAGTACGGCCTGCTCATCTACATCTATGTGCTCATGAGCTGTCTGCGCACCCTGTGCACCCAGTTCGTGCGCAGCCGCCAGTGGAACAAGCTGGTGGCCGTGGACGGCGTGCTGTGCACCGTGGCCACCATGGCTTTCTACGTGCTGTATCTGGTGGGCTTCAAGTGGGGTGCCAACGGCTACCTGCTGGCCATCATCAGCGGCGACCTTGTCAGCGTGCTGTTCCTCTCCGTTACCGGAAAGCTGTGGAACTATGTGGAGCTGAAGGGCGTCAACAAAAACCTCTGGAAGCAGATGCTGCGCTTCTCGCTGCCCATGATCCCGGCACAGATCAGCTTCTGGATCATCAACGCATCCGACCTGTTCTTTGTGCGTGAAATGTGCAGCGGTCTGGACGGCCACAGCGGCGACGCATGGAGCGGCCTGCTTTCCACCGGCTACTTCCTGCCCACCATCCTGACCACGCTGGGCCTGATCTTCTACGATGCATGGCAGCTTTCCGCTGTGACCGAGGAGGAGGGGCGCGCAAAGTTCTTTACCCAGATCTTCCGCACCTATTCCAGCGTGCTGTTCTGCTGTGCCGCCGGCATCATCTGGCTGTGCCGTCCGGTGATGCACGTGATGAAGGCCAACTACTACTATGCATGGCACTTTGTGCCCTTCCTTGTCATGGCGTCCACCTGCAGCTGCTTCAACCAGTTCATGAACAGCGTGTACGTGGTGAATAAAAAATCCACCCGCAGCATGATCACCATGATGGCGGGTGCTGTGAGCAACTGCATCATGAACTATTTCTTCATCAAGTGGTGGGGCCCGGTGGGCGCGACCTATGCCTCCTTCCTTGGCCTTGCGCTGGTGTTCACCCTGCGCGCCATCGATGCCCACAGGATGATCGGGATGCAGGTGCATCCGGGCCGCGTGCTGGTGAATGCGGCCGCACTGGTGGCAGAAGCCTTTGTGCTGCTGGCCGAGACGCCGCTCTACGGCCTGTGGACCGGCCTGATCACGGCGGCTGTTATTCTGTACAACTTTGCAGGCGTGTGGGCCATGGCCCGCATCCTGCTGCCCCGCCTGCTGGGCCACCGCGGCAAGGCGCTGGTGTCGGCTGTGGATGGCTGGCTGAAACGGTAAAATGTGCAAACGAAAGGCCCCGGGACGTAGCGTCCCGGGGCCTTTCGCCTTTTATAAATGTGCGATACGGATGAAGCGGATAGCGGTATTACAGGGAGCCGAAGGCTCAGTGTCTGCTGTTCTTGCCCAGCAGGCTTGCCCATGCACCGGCGATCGTCAGTGCAAAGCCTCCGAGAGCCATTGCCAGCGCGGCAAACAGGCTGGTGCCGGTCTGCGGCAGGGCGTGAGCGTCCTGCACAGCGGGATTCGTGCGGTTGGCGGGCAGAACAGTGGAGTCCGGCGTATCGGCCCGTGCATCCTGTACAGGATGCAGCTGCGGGTCTTCCGGGGTGACGGGGGTATCCGGGCCGGGCTTCGGTTCCGGCTTCGGGTCGGGGTTCGGGTTGGGATTGTCGGGCCCGTCCGGTTCGGGAGTGGGCGCGGGCAGCTCCGCATGAGCGGCTTTCAGGGCAAAGCCATTGCCAGCAGTTTTATCTACAGCGATAGTATACAGGCCAGTGGCTTGATCGTAGCTGGCGGTGACGCCATCGGGCAATTCATCCAGACTGCCGAGGAAGGCCTGAGCAGAATCAGCGTCAGTGTCGAAATCCCAACGCGCTCCGTTGGCATCGATATACCAGCCGTCGATCTTATGACCGCAGTCGGTGCCGTCCGGGCCCTTGTCCAGAATATCACCAATGCCTGCATTGCCTACGGAGAAGGTCAGCTTACCGCCGGGCTGAATGAAGATGTCGGCACCTTCCAGCGCAGCACTGTTGTTGTTGATCGTGGTGTTTGCACCCAGCTTTGCCGTGGTGCCGCGGCGCACCACAAGGCCGCCGCCCAGACCGTACAGGCTGTTGTAACCATTGTTGTCGGTGGCCTTGTTGTACTGGACAGTCACACGGGAAGCATCGTCAATGTTCAGATCACCGAAGCTGCAACGGATGCCGGTGGCATTGTTATTGGTGATGTTCAGGGTGCTGTTCGTCACCTTCAGCGAGCCATAATGATAGCCAATGCCAGTTTCATTGGGATACCTAGTGATCTCAATGGTGTCATTGCCAAGGCCGGTGTTGCCGCGGGCGTTGATCGTGGAGTTGATGAACTCACCTTTGCCAGTGATAAAGATGCTGCTGTAGCCGTTGTTGTCGGTGGTGAGGGTGGAATTTTCCACATGCAGGTCGCGGGTGTGGATGCCGTAGCCCTGCTCACAGCCGCTGATGGTCACATTCGACCGCGTGATGGTGACATCGGCACCATTCAGACCGCTGCGGCCCTCATGCTCATACGACGATACACGGTTATCGGTCTTGTCGGGGTAGCGGGCCCTGCAGTTGGTGATGGTCATGGTGCTGTCTTCCACCAGAACGTCAAGGGACTCCAAGCCGACAATGCCTGCCTCATTGCCATCGGCGGTGAAGGTGGAGCCATCTTTGATGTTGATATAGTAGATGCTGTCTTTGTTGCCCACGCCGTCCCATGCGATGGCATTGTAGTAGTTGTTGATGGTCAGGGTGGAGTGGTCGTCCACATTGAGCTCGTTGCGGCCACGGCCAGCCATGTAGATGCCATGCGGTTTCAGAATCTCCTGATCCTTGCGTTCATCCAAACCCTTGCCATTCATAAAGAGATCGGTGCTCTTCAGCGTCAGGGCAGCATCGCCAGACATGCAGACGGCGTTCCAGTTGTTATAGGTCGTGGAGCTGGCCCCCGTCATGTCAACATCCATATTCTGGAAGGTGAGATTGGAACCCCGGAGCGTGATACCAAAGATCTGGGGCTGGCCGTCTTTCGCTACGAACTTCAGCTTGGGCTTGACGGTGGTTTTTTCCTCGGTACCGCTGTCAGTTGTTGTTGTGACCGTTTGCGCAGTGCCTTTGATCGTCAGTTTTTTGTTCTGGAGATCGATACCGGTGGAAGTGGCATCTTTGACCACTTCAATGGTGTCGCCGTCATTCGCTTTGCTGACAGCTTCGTCAAAGCTCTTATACTGGGTGGTAGTGCCGTCCTGACCGGTAATGGTGGCAACAGTGTCTTCCTCCATCGGAGTGGTGGGCGCAACCGGAGCTTTTGCCAGCATCAGTACCGGGGCCTTTGCTGCAGGCGCTTCTGCAAGGACTTTATTCTCAACGGCAACTTCCGGCTTGGTCTCGTCAGCAGGATTCTGCTTGGACTCGCCAGTGGACTCCTTCTTGGACTCGTCAGTGGACTCCTTCTTGGACTCGTCAGTGGACTCCTTCTTGGACTCGTCAGTGGACTCCT
>CEAE01003809.1_pt1 | contig 52707 bp, 44 predicted proteins | sample 554951 | NCBI WGS metagenome assembly CEAE01 (sample SAMEA3182076, study PRJEB8094) | gut metagenome | biome: human; feature: gut; material: Stool; isolation source: human stools | place: Canada | collected 2012-03-28
ATCATGTTTAGTGATGATTTGGATAAAGCTTTGGCCACTTTTGTACTAGCAAACGGCGCAGCAGCTACGGGGCAGAAAGTCACCATCTTCTTTACGTTCTGGGGACTGAACGTCATCAAGAAGTTGCACAAACCGGAAACCGAAAAGGATATTTTCGGAAAAATGTTTGGCATGATGCTGCCTTCCAGCTCCAAAAAGCTGAAACTTTCTAAGATGAGTATGGGCGGAATAGGCGGAAAAATGATGCGGTATATCATGAACAAAAAAGGGATTGATTCACTGGAATCCCTGCGCCAGCAAGCGCTGGAAAACGGTGTGGAATTTATTGCTTGCCAGATGTCAATGGACGTGATGGGAGTCAAACAAGAAGAACTCCTGGACGAGGTGACCATTGGCGGCGTAGCAACGTATATGGAACGGGCGGATAACGCAAACGTTAATCTATTTATTTAAAAAATGAACAAATGAAATATTTAAATAAGGTATGAAAACAATATGTGCAATGCGTGATGTATTCAAAGCAATGGGAAACTTTGAAACAGCATTTGAAAAAATGTACCAGATAACGCTTAATGAAGCAATGATATTGTGTGCCCTTAAAGAGGCTTCGGACAAAGTGACGGCTACCAACCTGTCTAAACAAACCGAACTAAGCCCCTCACACACATCCAAAATGCTGCGGATACTGGAAGAAAAAGGACTAATCGTCCGATCACTCGGAAGTGAAGACCGGAGACAGATGTATTTCCATCTGACTCAATTGGGTAAACAACGGGTAACTGAACTGGAACTTGATAAGGTAGAAATACCGGATCTACTAAAACCTCTGTTTTAATAAACGGATTTTTCAAATAAATATCTGTAAATAATAAACGGTGAGCAAACTCCCTGATAATAGGGCAGAGCGCTCACCGTTTTTCTTTCCGCCGGGCCAAAGAAATATGTTAATTTTCCGGCAAAAGAAATTTCCACGCGAACCTTTTTCCACCTTTCTTGTTGTTTGTATCAAAAGCCCAAGGTACCTGGGCGTGATTTTTATATAACCTAAACATTATAAAAGATATGAAGAAATTAATTCCTATTTTATTGGCGGTCTTTGCACTCGCTTCATGTGAAAAAGACCCGGACATGGGTAAACTGGATGACAATTATCTGGTATACACTAACTACGACAAGAAAGCCGATTTCAAAGTTCCTACATTCTATCTGGCACCACAGATTCTGGTCATCAGTGATAGTAAAGAACCGGAATATCTCGAAGGTGAAGGCGCAGAACAAATTCTGGCAGCTTATACAGACAATATGGAAGCTAGAGGTTACGAAGCAGCAGCTGACCAGGAAAGCGCAGATCTTGGTATCCAAGTGAGCTACATCGCAAGTACTTATTATTTCACCAGCTACACACAACCTGAATGGTGGTGGGGTTATCCCGGATATTGGGGCCCTGGCTACTGGGGTGGCAACTGGGGTGGTGGATGGTACTACCCGTATGCAGTAACTTATAGTTATAGCACCAACTCCTTCCTGACAGAAATGGTGAACTTGAAAGCCGAACAGGGAGACAGTAAAAAACTGCCTGTTGTATGGACAAGTTATCTGACCGGATTTGAAACTGGTTCCAAAGCTATCAACCGTACTCTTGCAGTAGAAGCTGTCAACCAGTCATTTACACAGTCACCTTATCTTACTAACAAATAAACAACTACAACTGTTATGAAAACAAGAAAAAATATATACTTCAAGGTAGTAGCCTTGGCGGCTATTGCCATCGCCTTCGCCATGCCGGCTAAGGCACAGCTATCGGACAATGGATATGCAAATATCGACTGGCAGTTCAACGCTCCGCTAAGTAACAATTTTGCTGATAAAGCAAGCGGTTGGGGTATGAACTTCGAAGGTGGTTATTTCGTGACTCCTAACATCGGTTTGGGTCTTTTCCTCAACTATCACAGCAACCACGAATATGTAGGTCGCGAAACCTTCCAAATGGGCGCCGGTGAAGTGACTACCGATCAGCAACATACCATTTTCCAATTGCCTTTCGGTGCTGCTGCACGTTACCAGTGGAATCGCGGTGGAGCCTTTCAACCATACGTCAGTGCTAAATTAGGTGCTGAATATGCTAAAATCCGCTCTAATTTCAGCATGCTGGAAGCAAGAGAAAACAGTTGGGGATTCTATGCTTCTCCTGAAGTAGGTATCAATGTATTCCCATGGGTTTACGGACCGGGTTTGCACTTTGCTTTGTACTACAGCTATGGTACCAACAAGGCTGACGTACTGCATTACAGTGTAGATGGATTGAGCAACTTCGGCTTCCGCCTGGGTGTATCCTTCTAAGACTGGCTGACAACTATCAGAATATTACGTTAATAATAAAAAAGGTAAAAGGTAGCTTTTAATATAGGCACCTTTTACCTTTCTTTTTTTATTTTTTCTTCATCGCATCATAAATAGCTCCCTGTATTCGCTCACGAATATGCAGTTGGTTCAGTTTGCGATTTATTACATCCGGATAAATCCGGTTGCTAAGGAATACATAAACCAGTTCATTGACCGGGTCAACCCATGCACATGTACCGGTAAAGCCGGTATGACCATATACCTCGGCAGGTGCAGCAGGAGCACAATTTCCTTTCTTCGGATCATCAGCATCCGGTTTGTCAAAGCCCAAGCCACGCCGGCTGATCTTTGAAGTTTCCGTAGTAAACAACTGACAGGTTTCTTTGCTTAGATAGCGTTGACCATCTATTTCTCCTCCATTCAGCAACATCTGATAAACGCGGGCTACATCACGGGCAGTAGAGAAAAGTCCGGCATTTCCGGCCAATCCGCCAAAGAAAGCGGAAGCCTCATCATGCACAAATCCCTGCAAAGTCTCTTTACGCAAGAAACGGTCTTTGTTGGAAGGGACAATTTCCGATTTGGCAAAACGGCGTAAAGGCAGGTAACCTGTATGTTCCAACCCCATCGGCTCATAAAACTCACGTTGCAAATAGGCTTCCATAGGCATACCGGCCAGTTGTTCCACCAACATTCCCAAGAGTATAAATCCGACATCACTATATACATAGCGCTTCTGCTTTAACGGAGCTTCTGCAATTTTCTCTTCTATCACCTTTCGGAAAGAACGGTTTAACCACAAACTGTCACAGATCTGAACAGTATAATCACCGGTCTTGACCGGAGAAATATATTCACTCTTGAATTTGAATTTCGGATTCGCCCACGTAGTCGTACCAATCTGTACCGGATGGTGGATATCTTTACGTGCGCTGAACAATCTTCCATCATAGCTATCCTTGTCAATAGCTTCCTGATAAAAAGGAATCCAGGAAGGTAAACCGGACTGATGATACAGAATTTCCTGAATCGTTATATCTTTCTTATCAGTACGTTGCAAAAACGGCAAATGATCCGAAATTTTATCTGTCAGATTAAAACGTCCCTTATCGTAGAGTTTCATAATGGCAAGCAAGGTGCCCGTCGTTTTTGAAAGGGAAGCCAGATCGTAGATATTCGTAGATTCGACACGAGGACTTCCTTTACCCGTATAAGTACCGAAAGCCTTGTCGAACATAATATGACCGTTTTTCAGCACCACCACCTGGCAACCGGGATAGGCTCCCTGATGAATACCATCCAATGCAATGGAATCAATCCGTTTTAGATGAGCAGAGGAAAGCCCGTATTCTTCCGGAACGAAATGCAACGGCGTTTTAGGGGTAATAGTCACTCCTGCTCCCGTTGGAAACAGTTCTCCCAGACTTGCCGACAACTGTCCGTCTGCAGATGCCTTGGCAAATAGCACATCTGCCACCTGGCGCTGCACGTCACTACTATAGCTATGTCCCAGCACCACCGCCGAAGCATGAGCCACCGCGCGCTGAATCTGCAACATCATCTTCCCGGGAGTAAAAAACAGATAAATGGCCGGGCTTTCGGGAACAAACTTAGCAAAGAAAGGCTGATAAGGAGCCAGCCGCTGTTCACTGACGGCTACAATAATCCGTTTATAGGTAGACAAAGAATCACGCAACCGCTGATTTTCCTCTTTCGTCTGATTGGCACGAAGGGAAAAACGAGCCAAAGACGTATAGCGGGAAAGTTGTTTCGCCAACGCATCAGTTTCTCCGGGATCTCCTACCTCGAGCAATGCAATCGTCTGCTCTTTGTCTGTATGCAAGGGGAGAATATGATTCTTGTTGTTCAGAACTGTTATTGCCGCTAAATTCAACCGGCGAACCAAATCACGCGTTTGCGGACTGTTAATCCGTTGTTCCAGACCGGATAATTGTACATACGACTTTTTCTTCAGTCCCAACACATATTTATAAGTCAAGACCTTACGACATTTGCTTTCAATATCTTCGCGGGTCAACTCTCCTTTTTCAATGGCTTCCAGTACGGCCGGTATCTCTTCCTTCAAGTTTCGGGGAGACAATACCATGTCATTACCAGCTTTCAAAGCCTGCAAACTGACATTTCCATTTCCCGCCACTCCTTTCATGGCAAGCGCATCTGTAAATATGAGTCCTTTGAACGCCAGTTCATCTGTCAGCAAATCGTATACGACATTGCGGGACAAGGAAGACGGAAGTCCACCAATCGGTTCTATCACCGGAACTTGCAAATGTCCTACCATCATACCGCCCAATCCGGCACGGATGGCTTCTTTAAAAGGATAAAGTTCCACACTGTCCAGACGCTCACGAGTGAAAGGAAGTACCGGAAGCGCCTTATGCGAATCAACATCGGTATCTCCATGTCCGGGAAAATGTTTACACACAGATAAAACCCCTCCACTTTCCAAACCGGAAGCATAAGCGATAACCTTATCAGCCACCTGTATCGGATCTTCTCCAAAAGAACGGGTATTGATTACGGGATTTTCAGGATTTATATTCACGTCCGCCACCGGAGCAAAGTTGACCTGTACTCCAATCTGTCGGCATTGACGAGCAACTTCACGCCCGTATTCATAGAGCAGCTTGTTGTCACGGATACATCCCAATACCATATTCCGTGGAAAAACAGGCATACCACGCAAACGCATGGCCAGTCCCCATTCTCCATCAAAGGTAATCATCAAAGGGACTTTTGCCTGCCGTTGCGCCCGGTTTGTCAGTTCAACCTGATTTTGCATCTTCCCACCGGAAAAGAGAAGTCCGCCCACTTTATAGGTGTCGATTACTTCGCGCAACAGTTCCAGATTTCGTTTGGTATCTACCGGGGCAATGGTATAGATGAACAACTGCCCTACCTTTTCTTTAAAGGAAAGCTTATCCATAACCGAATCAACCCAGTGCCGGCAGTCTTTGTCCTGAAGGGCTTTATACACCAGCAGAGGTTCAACGGTTGTAGCATTCTGCGCCGGACTTGAAACCGTGCCGGCCGCAATAAGGAATAAAAGCGTTACTATTGAGGGGATTATCTTCATTTATGTTTCAAAGTCAAATCGAGACGGCCTACACGAACACCATTTTTTCCCGTGTGCATAACAGGCACCTCTTTTCCGTCCATATTCAAGTATGTTTTGGGGCCTTTCATAAATGTATGAGAGTGCCCGCCCAGAATCACGTCGATATTGCGTGTTCCGGCAACCAGATGTTCATCCATTTGAATGCCTAGATGAGACAGGCATACTACCAAATCACAACCTTCTTCGTCTTTCAACAAAGCAGCTATTTCGTTGGATACGCGGACAGGATCTTCATAAACGACTCCTTCGCATTTATTAGCCTGAATCATCCCTTCCGGTTGGGTTCCAAGACCAAACACACCAATTCTCAAACCATATTTCTCAAGAACGACGTAGGGTTTAACTATATCTTTCAATACCGTAGCATCCAGATTATAGTTGGCACAAACAACCGGGAAATTAGCCATCTTGAAAATACGTTCCATATTATCCACATCAAAATCAAACTCATGGTTACCGATAGTCATAGCGTCATAACCCATTTCATTCATTAGTTTAACTTCCACTTCTCCGCGGAACATATTATAATAAGGTGTCCCTTGAGAAATATCTCCGCAGTCGAAAAGCAGCACATTCTTATGCTCCTTGCGGAACTGTTCGAGAAAAGCAGCCCGGCGAAGAAAACCACCTTTATTATAGTATTCGTCCCCCTTCTGATTGACAGGTTCGATACGACTATGCACATCGCTTGTTTGTAAAATAATCACTTCTTTGGTATCCTTATCCTGCGCAAAGATTGAGAAAGTAAAGCTCAATGCAAGACATAACAGGAATAATATCTGAAATCTTTTCATATTCAATATTTTTAGATTCTCCTTTTTATTTTATGGTAATACGTCCATCCAGTTTAGAGGTAATCGCTTTGCCTTCGGCAGTCTGTTTGCGTACATAATCAAGAAATAGTCCGCGTAAGGTTGCGTCTTCGGGGCATACTCTCTTTTCCGCCTGCAGGAAAGCATCCATCCGTCCGTTTCCATCTGCCAGATAGTCGATAGTAGCCACCGTGTAGAGCTGGTCATCCTTTAGTGGTTTTTCACCGACAAAGGCGTTCAGCAACTTTCCATCTTTGGTGATTTCAAGACGGATACCGCTCACTCCTTCTCCGTGTAGAGATGCAATCGCTTCAAAAAGACGTCTCAAATCTGTTCCTTTCATAGTCAGTACGCAAAGAGAATTCTCAAAAGGAAGAATTTCAAACACATCGCCTACCGTAATATCTCCTTCGGGCAAGATATTACGCAAGCCGCCCATATTTACCAATCCCATATCAGCAGGTTTCCCCAACACCTGAACAGCCGCTTGCTGCAAAACACCTGCAACAAGGTTGGAAAGTAAACTTTCGGGACCTCCTTTGTCCATTTTCATCGCACTGGTGCCGATGACTTCATACATCATCGCATCCACCTTTTCCTTATAAGGCTTTAAGATTTCGGCAGCTTTCGCGTTGGGATGGGTATCCCAAACAGAATCAATCGTTATCATGCTGCCCTCTACTTTAGTTACTTCGTACTGAGCCGTAGTCTCGCGTGCGGTCCGGCAGGAAGTAAACAGGAAGCCTCCTGCCAACGCTGCCACCATCAGATACTTTGCATAAGTCTGTTTCATGTTCGCTATTTTTAGATATGCTACAAATATACAAAAACATTTGGCTATCTGGCAAATAATTCGTTACTTTGCACCGCTTTCGCGCAATCGCTGTCAAGAGAAGAGATACTTGGTATGTTGCGTTGTAACGATGAAACAATTTAATAATAACAACAATGGATTTAATTAAAATTGCAGAAGAAGCATTCGCTACCGGAAAACAGCACCCGAGCTTCAAAGCAGGAGACACTGTAACAGTAGCATATCGTATTATCGAGGGTAACAAAGAACGTGTACAGCTGTACCGTGGTGTTGTTATCAAAATCGCCGGTCACGGAGACAAAAAACGTTTTACTGTACGTAAAATGTCAGGAACTATAGGCGTAGAAAGAATTTTCCCAATCGAATCACCGGCTATCGATAGCATCGAAGTGAACAAGGTAGGTAAAGTTCGTCGCGCTAAATTGTACTACCTGCGCGCTCTTACTGGTAAGAAAGCTAGAATCAAAGAAAAAAGAGCTAACGGCTAAGCCGAACTTTTCGATTCGAAATAAAAAAGGGAACTTCATAATGAATGAAGTTCCCTTTTTTATTGCTACCATTCTCGCAAAGCTATTATCTGGGAAGTACATTTTCTCAACTATACTCACACCTGTGAGAAAAAATACTCATACCTATGAGAATATATTCCCATTAGTATGAGTATTATTTCTCATACTAGTGAGAATAAACCCTTTTCTGAATAGGCTGTAGATGCCTTGTAGATGGCGGAAAGGAATAATAAAACAAAGCCCCGAAAGTCATAGACTCCCGAGGCTTCATCACCTTTATTATAATAATGATATATTATTCTTTCAAATCTTTCAGTTCCCAAGCCAATGCACTGGCACCCAGTACAGCAGCATCAGAATCCTTCAATTCGGAAACGAGCAATTTCGTCTTACCTTTATAGATATTCAGGATATTATCATCAATGGCCTTCTGAATCGGTTTCATGATATAGTCACCGGACTTAGCCAAGCCACCGAACAATACAATGGCTTCAGGGCTGGAGAATGCAATAGCATCCGCCAAAGCTTCACCCAAGATATTACCTGTAAATTCGAAGATCTCCTGTGCCAATTTATCTCCTTGTACAGCTGCGTCATATACATCTTTTGAAGTAATGTTTTCTGCAGGAATGTTACGAAGCAAGCTGGCATCCGTACGAGCGGCAAGGAATTCGCGAGCTGTGCGAGCTACACCGGTAGCCGAACAGTAAGTTTCCAGACATCCCTTACGTCCACAACCGCAAAGACGACCATCGCGACGAGCGATCACGTGTCCTAATTCGCCTGCAAAACCGTCATGTCCATATACCATCTGGCCGTTGATAACAATACCACTACCCACACCGGTACCCAGTGTAATCATGATAAAGTCTTTCATACCACGGGCAGCGCCATAAGTCATTTCACCGATAGCAGCAGCATTTGCATCGTTTGTCAAAGCAGTGGGGATACCCAGTCTTTCTTCAAACATGGCAGCCAACGGAAGAATTCCTTTCCAAGGCAAGTTTGGAGCAAATTCAATCGTTCCCGTGTAATAGTTACCATTCGGAGCACCGATACCGATACCTCTGATTTTATCAACGCCACCATTAGCAATAATCAATGGAAGCAGGCTTTTACACACTTCATCAGCGTATTCTTCTACTGTAGGATAACCAGATGTTTTGATTGAACTGCTGGCAATAATAGTTCCGCGTGCGTCTACAATTCCAAAGACGGTATTCGTTCCGCCTATGTCAATACCTACTACGTAGGGCTTTTCCATGTTTGAATTCATGATACTTTTATTTAAAAGGGTTAGTTAATCATTAAGTTTACTGCACACAAATTACGTAAAGAAGATTGAGTCTACAAAATGTTTTTCAAAAAAAGTTCAACCTCTTTGCAACTTTTCGTATCTTGCAGCCGTCTAATAGTAGAAAATTATTAGAAAACAGAATCTAAATAAAGAAAATTGTGATACAACTAACAAACGTCAACAAGACCTACAACAACGGAGCGCCTCTCCATGTACTTAAAGGTATCAATCTCAATATCGAACAGGGAGAATTTGTTTCCATCATGGGAGCATCCGGGTCTGGGAAATCAACTTTACTCAATATATTGGGAATTCTCGACAACTACGACACCGGAGAGTATTATCTGAATAACGTACTCATCAAGAACTTAAGCGAAACCAAAGCTGCCGAATACCGGAATCGCATGATCGGATTTATCTTCCAGTCATTTAACCTGATTTCCTTTAAAGATGCCGTAGAGAATGTAGCACTTCCTTTATTTTATCAAGGGATAAGCCGCAAGAAGCGAAATGCACTTGCCTTGGAATATCTCGACCGTCTGGGTTTAAAAGACTGGGCACATCACATGCCCAACGAAATGAGTGGCGGTCAGAAACAACGTGTGGCAATCGCACGGGCTTTAATCACCCAACCGCAAATCATTCTGGCAGATGAGCCTACAGGAGCTTTGGACAGTAAAACTTCCGTGGAAGTGATGCAAATTCTGAAAGATCTTCATAAGCTGGGAATGACGATTGTAGTTGTCACCCACGAAAGCGGAGTTGCCAACCAAACAGACAAGATTATACACATCAAGGACGGGGTTATCGAACGCATTGAAGATAATATCGACCACGATGCCTCTCCGTTCGGCAAAGACGGTTTCATGAAATAAGTATTAATTCCATGCGGTCGCAGCGCAGCCTAATACTTAATACCTAATACTTAATACTTACTTATCACCTAATACTTAAAAAAATGATTGATATTTGGCAAGAAATATACAGTACCATCAAGCGTAACAAGCTAAGGACTTTTCTCACAGGATTTGCTGTGGCATGGGGTATCTTTATGCTGATCGTCCTGTTAGGCGCAGGAAACGGATTGATCCATGCATTCGAGCAATCGGCTTCCGAACGTGCCATGAACTCCATCAAGATTTTTCCGGGATGGACCAGCAAATCATACGATGGACTGAAAGAAGGAAGACGAGTGCAATTGGATAATAAAGACGTGGACGCTACCGACCATTATTTTCCGGACCATGTCATTAAAGCCGGGGCAACTGTGTGGCAAGGAGGTATTAACTTAAGTTTCGGACAAGAATACGTCAGTTTGAATCTTTCCGGCGTATATCCCAACCATACGGAAGTAGAAGTGGTGAAACTCTTCAAAGGACGTTTCATCAATGAAATTGATATTAAAGAGCGCCGGAAAGTAATTGTGCTCCATAAAAAGACAGCAGAGATTCTTTTCGATAAAACGCATACCGAGCCTATCGGGCAGTTTGTCAATGCCAGTAATGTGGTTTATCAGGTAGTAGGGCTGTATAATGATAAAGGAGACAGCGGAGACAGCGATGCTTACATCCCCTTCACCACCCTGCAAACGATTTACAACAAAGGAGACAAGTTGAATAACCTTGTCATGACTACCAAAAATCTGGAAACGATAGAAGCGAATGAAGCATTTGAAGCTCATTACCGCAAGGTGCTGGGGGCTAATCATCGCTTTGACCCGACAGATCATAGTGCTATCTGGATTTGGAACCGGTTTACCAACTACTTGCAACAGCAGCAAGGCTCGAACATGCTACGCATCGCTATCTGGGTGATCGGTATCTTCACACTGTTAAGCGGGATTGTAGGAGTATCCAACATTATGCTGATTACCGTAAAAGAACGTACCCGTGAATTCGGTATCCGCAAAGCTCTGGGTGCCAAGCCGCTTTCTATTCTCTGGCTGATTATCGTAGAGAGTGTCACCATTACCACGATATTCGGATATATAGGAATGGTGGCGGGCATCGGAGTGACCGAATGGATGAATAACGCCTTTGGCAATCAGACAATGGATACCGGAATGTGGACGGAAACTGTTTTCCTGAATCCGACAGTAGATATAAGAATCGCCATACAGGCTACACTCACATTAATAATAGCTGGTACGTTAGCCGGATTATTCCCTGCCCGAAAAGCAGTCAGCATCCGACCAATCGAAGCACTTAGAGCAGATTAAGACTATGAGAATAGACATGGATACCTGTGAGGAAATCCTCATTACCATTACAAGAAATAAAACGAGAAGCCTGCTGACTGCATTCGGTGTTTTCTGGGGAATCTTTATGCTCGTCGCCCTGATCGGCGGCGGACAAGGACTGGAAGGCATGATGAAAAAGAACTTTGAAGGATTCGCAACCAACTCCGGCTTCCTTGCCGCACAGAAAACGGGCGAAGCTTACAAAGGTTTCCGCAAAGGCAGGTGGTGGAATCTGGAAGCTATCGACATCGAACGTCTCCGCTCGAAGGTCAAAGATGTGGAGGTCATTACTCCTTCCATTGCCCGTTGGGGTTCCAAAGCTGTATACGAAGATAAGAAATACGATTGCAGCGTGAAAGGATTATATCCGGACTATCTCCACATCGAATCACAAGAAATGGCCTACGGCAGGTTTATCAACGAAGTGGATATACAGGAAGCACGTAAAGTGTGCGTTATCGGAAAACGTATCTATGAAAGCCTGTTCAAACCGGGAGAGGATCCTTGTGGAAAATACATACGTGTGGACGGAATTTATTATCAGGTGATCGGCATGTCTTCCTCCGAAGGGGATATGAACATACAGGGACGGGCTTCGGAAGCTGTCACCCTGCCTTTCACCACGATGCAGCAAACGTATAACTTAGGGGGACGGATCGACGTCATCTGCTTCACCGTGAAGCATGGAATCAAAGTGTCCGACGTACAACCGGAAATGGAGCAGATTATTAAAGCTGCGCATTATATCGCGCCTAACGACAAACAGGCACTTATGTACCTGAATGCGGAAGCGATGTTCTCGATGGTAGACAATCTGTTTACCGGTATCAATATACTGGTTTGGATGGTAGGATTGGGGACTCTGTTGGCAGGTGCCATCGGCGTATCTAATATTATGATGGTAACCGTGAAAGAACGTACCACCGAAATTGGTATCCGCCGGGCAATCGGCGCACGCCCCAAAGATATTCTGCAACAGATTCTATCGGAAAGTATGGTGCTTACTACTATTGCAGGAATGTGTGGAATCTCTTTTGCCGTCATGGTGTTGCAATTGGTAGAGATGGGAGCAAACGCCGATGGAGGAGACGTCCGTTTTCAGGTTACCTTCGGACTGGCAATCGGCACTTGTGCTCTTCTGATCGCACTGGGAATGTTGGCAGGTCTCGCACCTGCTTATCGGGCTATGGCTATCAAACCGATTGAAGCTATCCGCGACGAATAAAGAAGTGCGAGGGATTTCAATTATTAATCGTAAACAATAAAAATATAAATAAAGTCATGAAAAAGTATCTGAAAATCACATTATTGGTAGTCATTGCTATCATTCTTGTCGGAACATTCGTATTCCTTTATCAGAAGTCTAAACCCAAGGTAATCACTTACGAAATAGTAAAACCGGAAGTCACTGATCTCCAAAAGACTACAGTAGCTACCGGAAAGGTGGAACCGAGAGACGAAATTTTAATCAAACCGCAGATTTCGGGTATTATCGACGAAGTGTACAAAGAAGCCGGACAAGCTGTGAAGAAAGGGGAAGTTATCGCCAAAGTAAAAGTAATCCCTGAACTCGGTCAACTGAATTCTGCGGAAAGCCGTGTGCGCTTGGCAGAGATTAATGCAACACAGGCAGAAACGGATTTTGCCCGTGTAAAGAAGTTGTACGAAGATCAGCTGATTAGCCGGGAAGAATATGAGAAAAGTGAAGTAGCCTTGAAACAGGCTCGTGAAGAGAGACAGACGGCTAAAGATAATCTGGAAATCGTAAAAGAAGGGATTACTAAAAACAGTGCATCGTTCAGTAGTACGATGATTCGTTCTACCATTGACGGGTTGATTTTGGATGTACCTGTAAAAGCCGGTAACTCTGTGATTATGAGTAACACGTTCAATGATGGAACCACGATTGCTACGGTAGCCAATATGAACGACATGATTTTCCGTGGTAATATTGATGAAACGGAAGTGGGACGTATCCACGAACAGATGCCGATCAAACTGACAATCGGAGCTTTGCAGAATCTGACTTTCAACGCCATTCTGGAATATATCTCTCCGAAAGGGGTAGAAACCAATGGTGCCAACCAATTTGAAATCAAGGCTGCAATTACCATTCCAGATTCCGTTCAGATTCGTTCCGGATATTCGGCTAATGCGGAAATCGTGTTGCAAAGGGCAAATCAAGTATTGGCAGTCCCCGAAAGCACTATTGAGTTTAATGGAGACTCTACATTTGTGTACATCATGACAGATTCAGTGCCCGAACAAAAGTTCCAGCGTACGCAAGTGACTGCCGGAATGAGTGATGGAATCAAAATAGAAATCAAGAAAGGAATAACTGCACAGGACAAAATACGGGGTGCAGAGAAAAAAGATAAATAATTAAACTTTGCTTATTACAATGAAAATAAAAATAGCAATCATATGCCTTGCGGGAGCAATCACTTGTTCTGCTCAAGAATCTGAAGTTCCGTTACATAACTATTCGCTACGTCAATGTATTGACTACGCCATTGAACATAACATCGCTGTCCGCCAATCGGCCAATGCAGTAGAACAAAGTGCCGTTGAAATAAGTACTGCTAAATGGGCACGACTACCGAATTTAAACGGATCTGCCGGAGAAAATTGGCAATGGGGACGTAGTCAAGTAACCGAGAAAGATCCAGATGGGAAAGAATTCCAAGTATATAAAAATGCTTATAATTTTGGAACCAATTTATCCCTTTCAACCAATGTTCCACTCTTTACAGGTTTTGAAATACCCAACCAATATGCACTTGCGAAACTTAATTTCAAAGCGGCTGTAGCTGATCTGGAAAAAGCAAAAGAAGATATTGCAATCCAAGTTGCTTCCTCTTATTTGCAAGTGTTGTTAACCCAAGAGTTGAGACAAATAGCCATCAATCAAACGGAACTCAGTAAAGAACAAGCGAACCGCATTATTCGCCTTTCTGAAGTAGGTAAGGCTTCTCCTGCCGAAGTAGCAGAAGCTAAAGCTCGGGTTGCCCAAGACCAACTAAGTGTAACACAAGCAAGTAATAATTATCAGATAGCGCTCTTGGATTTAAGCCAATTACTGGAGCTAAGCAGTCCACAACTCCTTTCCATTCAGGATGCTGACACTACATTTATACTAAATCCTCTGACTCCACCAGATGAAATTTATCAATATGCACTTAGCAGTAAACCGGAAATTCAAGCTGCACAATATCGGTTATTAGGAAGCGAGAAAAATATTCGTATTGCACAAAGTGGTTTTTACCCACAGCTTAGTTTTGGGGGTAGCTGGGGAACCGGCTTCTCTTCCAATATCCTTGAACATTTCGGTAAGCAAATGCGAGAAAGACAAAGCAAAAGCGTATCACTCAATCTCAGCATCCCTTTATTCAATCGGTTCACCACTCGGAATCGAGTACGTACAGCACGTTTAAAACAAATCGACCAGAGCTTGCAACTCGACAATACCAAGAAAGTTCTTTATAAAGAAATTCAACAAGCATGGTATAATGCCTTGGCAGCAGAAAGCAAGTACAACTCCAGTGAAGCTGCAGTGAAAGCCAACGAGGAGTCTTTCCGCTTGATGAGTGAGAAATTCAATAACGGCAAAGCTACCTTTGTAGAATATAATGAAGCTAAACTTAATCTGACGAAAGCTCTCTCGGATAAGTTGCAAGCTAAATACGACTATCTGTTCAGGACTAAAATTCTGGATTTCTACAAAGGACAGATCATTGAATAAAAAGAAATATATTTGAGTTTAGTATAGTAAGTAGTTCCTTAAAACATATCCGTTGGTTCATTCGTTATTATAGAAAGAACTAACGGATATGAAGTATTTTATCATCATAGTGATCGTAGTGATTAGTAATACATTTTTAGGAGTTGCTAAACCAATGAAAAATCAAGCAGAAATCTATTTTGCAGGAGGATGCTTCTGGGGAACAGAACATTTCCTGAAACAAATTCGAGGAGTAGAAAGTACTCAAGTAGGATATGCCAACAGTAATGTTGCCAACCCGAGTTATGAACAGGTCTGTTCAGGAAAAACCAATGCTGCGGAAACAGTAAAGGTGGTTTATGATCCTAAAACGGTAGATTTAAATTTGCTGCTTGATCTGTATTTCAAGACAATTGACCCTACCAGCCTCAACCGTCAGGGTAATGACCGGGGAACACAGTATAGAACCGGAATTTATTATGTAGATAAAGAAGATCTTCCTATCATTAACCAGGCTATTAAACTATTGTCTGCACAATATAAGACTCCTATCGCTATAGAAGTAAAGCCATTGACTAATTTCTATCCGGCAGAGACTTACCATCAGGACTATCTGGATAAAAATCCGGGAGGATACTGCCATATCAATCCTGCTTTATTTGAAATGGCACGCAAAGCCAATGCACCGAAAACAAAAGTGTATCAAAAACCGGATGACTCAATCCTCCACAAGGAACTGTCGGCGGAACAATATGCAGTAACCCAGAAGAATGCCACCGAACCGGCCTTCCACAATGAATACTGGAATGAGCATCGCCCAGGCATTTATGTTGATATTACCACCGGAGAGCCTTTGTTTGTTTCTACCGACAAGTTCGATTCGGGTTGCGGGTGGCCTAGCTTTTCCCAGCCGATTCAAAAAGATATCATCGCAGAGAAGAAAGATACTTCGCATGGCATGATACGTACGGAAGTGCGCAGTAAAACCGGGGATGCGCATCTGGGACATGTATTCACAGATGGTCCGAAAGAGAAAGGCGGATTACGTTATTGCATCAATAGCGCCTCCCTTCGTTTTATCCCGAAAGAGAAAATGAAAGAGGAAGGTTATGGAGAATATTTGCCACTCATTAAATAAGCACACCGGAAAGTAATACAAATCAATATAAGCTGTTTATCAGATAAACAGAACGGTGGACTTCCTCATAGGGCAATCCACCGTTTTTAATGCAGTTAAATTAAGAGAGAGAAGGAGTTTCACAACTCCTAATTTATTTTTATCTGCTGGCAGTCAACAGAGTTGCTTCATTCGTTGCCGGAGTAGCCACGTTCATAGCCCAGTTCACACTAGATTCTTCAATCCATTTATCATTCCATTTATAGTTCATATAAGCTACCGGCATATTAGCGTCGTTCAATTCGTACACGCTCTTTTCAACAGCCGCATCGTAAGCTCTGTGAGAATCATTCCAACGTGCGTATACCAAAGTGATTTCATTAGAAGAATAAGTATAATCAATCTTGAAGTACGGCAGCCATTTGTCAGTGGAAGCATCCCATTTGAAAGTCTCTTTGGTAGCCATTCTCTTTTGATCGTCATAGGTAAAATCATATTTCATGTGGCGATAAAGAGAGCCATCTAATCTGTAAATCACCTTCGATACTACAAGATCACCTACTGTTTCTTCATTAGTAATGAAGTTATTGTTTTGTGCCTTCACTGTTGCATTAGAGATACCTGCAAATACCATAGCGACTAAAACGATCATTCTGAATAATACTGTAGTTTTCATAATTGTATATTTTTTATTTGTTCAACATTCTGTTTTTTGTTCTTCTGTTTATTAGACGGATCAAGTGTCTCAAACGGTTGCAACATTCTGAACCTTTTTTTCATTTTTCTTCGTTGCCCGCTTGCAACTATAGATATGCAACGAGCGTGCCAAAAAGATAACAAGCTAATAATCAGAATGATTGCAAAACAGAGTGGTGTACGAAAATGAACAGTTGTACGCTTAGAATCGAACAACCAATTAAAAAAACTGTTTATATACTACGAAACAGAATATTGTCTACCTTTGCATCCGATAAATTATCGAAATCAAACGATGAAAAAGAACAGTAAGAAACATATTCTTCTGCTGTCAGCCAGTGGGGGTCTACTCATCTGTCTCATCAGTCTTTATTTAAGTCGCAACGCTCTCTTAAGAAGCATAGTCGACAAACGTACCTCCCATATTGAGCAAACTCACGGGCTACGTATTCATTACGATAATCTGGAAATGAATGGATTGAATGAAATCATCCTCGAAGGTCTCTCTGTTGTACCTGAACAACGAGACACATTACTGACACTCACATCCACTCGTGTCAAACTGAACTTCTGGAAATTACTAAGCAGAAAAATAAAAATACGTTATGTAGCCGCAGACGGAATTACACTTGCACTCACAAAGTGGGATTCCGTCGCCAACTACGATTTTCTTTTTAGAAAGAAACCAGAATATCTCACTCGAACGTCGCCACAAACAGACACCCAAACAAATTATGCAGAAAGAATCAACAAAATATTAAATTTATGTTATGGTTTTATGCCCGAAAACGGACAACTAAACAATATCTGTATCACGGAAAGAAAAAACAATAATTTTGCATCTCTCACTCTTCCTTCTTTTATCATTAAAGAAAATCATTTTCAATCCGTCATCACCATACAAGAAGACAGTTTAGCACAGCATTGGATAGCCAATGGTGAACTGCACCAACATTACAACTCATTAAAAGCAACGCTTTATTCATCTGATTCTCTAAAAGTTTCCATACCTTATCTAACACGTAGATATGGTGCTAAGATAACCTTTGACACTTTATCGTATAGCCTGACGAAAGAAATAGGGTCTTCCAAACAAGTCTATCTCAAAGGAAAAGCAAGAGTGAACGGACTGGACGTATTTCATAAAGCCCTCTCTCCTGAAATCATTCATCTCGATCGCGGACAACTCTGTTACGAGATGAATATAAACGGACACTCATTTGAATTGGACAGCACCACCATTGTTGACTTCAACAAACTCCAGTTTCATCCTTATTTACGGGCCGAGAAGGAGAAGGGAAACTGGCATTTCACTGCAGCAGTCAACAAGTCCTGGTTTCCGGCAGACGATCTGTTCAGTTCTCTGCCGAAAGGATTATTCAGTAATCTGGAAGGCATCAAGACAAGTGGCGAGCTGGCTTATCATTTTCTGTTAGATATTGATTTTGCGCAACTGGATAGTCTCAAACTAGAATCTGAATTGAAAGAAAAAGATTTCCATATCATAAGCTATGGAGCTACTTCACTCTCCAAAATGTCCGACGAGTTCATTTACACAGCTTATGAGAATGGAGTGCCGGTACGAACCTTCCCTATCGGTCCTTCGTGCAAACACTTTACACCCCTGGACAGCATTTCCCCCATTCTAAGAATGTCCGTCATGCAAAGCGAAGATGGAGCATTCTTTTATCATCGCGGTTTCCTGCCCGATGCCTTACGGGAAGCACTGATTTACGACCTGCAAGTGAAACGCTTTGCACGCGGAGGAAGTACGATCACCATGCAACTGGTAAAGAATGTATTCCTGAACCGTAACAAGAACTTTGCGCGTAAACTGGAAGAAGCATTGATTGTGTGGCTGATAGAGAATGAAAGACTAACTTCCAAAGAACGTATGTACGAAGTATATCTGAATATTGTAGAATGGGGACCGCTCGTTTATGGTATTCAGGAAGCATCTGCTTATTATTTCAAGAAACGCCCTTCGCAACTGACCACGGAAGAAAGTATTTTTCTGGCTTCCATTATCCCGAAACCCAAGCATTTCCGCAGTTCTTTTGCAGAAGGCGGACAATTAAAGGAGAATATGGAAGGTTACTACAAGCTGATTGCAAAACGTCTTGCACAGCAAGGAGTAATAAGTGAAATCGAGGCGGATAGTATCCGCCCCGACATCCAAGTTACGGGCGACGCCCGGAATAGTCTAGCCGGTGAAAAACCGGAGTCTAGTTCTCCTACCGCTGAGGAGCAATGAGATTGATATAAATAATAAAGGAATAGGTTATCTTCTTGAACTGCTGTTTCTTTCAGAAGAACGGGAAGAGCTTTGAGTGCTATTACTTCTCGTACTTCCGGAAGAAGAGCGTCTTTCTGTTTGTCCGCTGGAAACATTGCTCCGGGTAGAGCTACCGCTGCTTCGAGTAGAACTCGAACTACCGCTACTACGGCTAGAGGTAGTACTACTGCTACGGCTGGTAGTATTTTCACTACTGCGACTGGAAGAACTGCGACTGGAGCTAGAACTGCCACGATTGGAACTAGAACTGCCACGACCGGAGCTACCACAACTGGAAGAACTATTGTTTCTATCAGAACTGTTATTTCTATTATAGGAACCACTACTATCGTTTCGCCTACTTGAACTTTCCCTTGAGCTGCGACTTGTCTTTCCACTTTCACGGTTGGAACCGCTACTTGTCGAACTTCCGCTTGTCGGTCTGCGATTAGAGCTTGAAGAACCGGAACTTGTTTCCGGACGGGGACGAGTCGACGTACCAGGTCGCGTTGTCGTTCCGGGACGAGACGTATCAGGACGAGTAGATGTGCTTGGACGAGACGTTCCGGGACGTGTTGTTGATGAACCCGGACGGGAAGAATTACCCGGACGTGTCGGTGCATTATGCGGACGAGTGGAAGTATTCGGACGGAACCGGACAGAACCGAAGTCCGAACGACGATAAGAGTGATATACTCTCTGATCTCTCACCCGGTGCGGTGCAGAGTAATGGTTGAAATTAGTATATCTTCCCCGATAGTAGCTTGTATGGTGAAAGTGCGGACGATAATGCGCTCCACAATAAGTACGGTAATGATAAGGCACACCAAAATAGAACAAGCTACGGTTCGGGTAATTGATGTACACCCTGAAACTCCATTTCCCTCCGGTTACATAAATCGGCCGATAGAAATACTCGGCACCGAGAAACCGACGATACTGTGCATCGCTCAATACCCAGCGAAGATCGTCGTTACGGATATCCAAAGCTTCATAATAATCATCCAATGCCCATTCGTAACCACGTGCTACGTAATCCATTATATTACGGACAGAATAAATAAAGTCGTAATTAATCTCATACGCATCATTATATTGCTGTGTACTCAAACTCAATTCATACGCCATCTTATCGGTAAGAAAACGTGTCTCCTTACGTACCTTGCTGGTGCTCATTCCAGCCATTACGGTCATATTGGCAGTCAGGCCGACCGCAAAGAGTAAAAACAGTATTCGTTTCATAATTCAATCTCCTATCATTTATTATTCCGATAATATTCCTCAATAAACATGCGTAACATATCTCTATAACCGTACAGTTAATAGTATCAACGCCGACCATACCCTATCACAAAATCATTCATCTTGTCCTTGCTGGAAGTAAATGTCAGGGTATTAATCACTGTAAAGAAAGCTTCTTTATCTACAATGCGGGGATACATTATCTTCATAATTTCCATCCGGTCATCGTCAAATGTATAAAGTTTGGTCAGTTGGAGACATTGGGCAGATGTAAAATCAGAACCGGCCAATGCAGCATTAAGCAACTTTATACGATCATCTTTAAAAGGCTCCTTCTTCATCTCATTATAAAACGTTTGAAAGAGCTGATCGTTCATGACCCTGTTGTAACCATATCCCGGGCGGTGTTCTCCTTGTCCCGGACGATGTCCCCCCTGTCCGGGGCGGTCGGGTCTTTCCGGATGCATGTTATCACGTCCGTCTACCCATATCTCTTTCACTCCCCTACCATCGAAATAAACATAGTCTTTATACAATTTTTCTCCTTTCCATACTCGCTCTCCCGGACGGGTAAAGCGGGTGGCATATACTTCAACAGTATAATGTCCGGGATTCAAATTGGCTATAAAGCAGGTAGTAGTAGGCAAACTGATTTGGTTTCCTCCCAAGTAAACAAGTATCGGAGTGTTCCCACCGTCGATACGGATTCCGTTAACAGACTGCGCTTGTAAGGAAAGGGCAGCGAACAGGATGCAGAAACTTATTATAATCTTACGCATAACTTATCTCGTTTTTATTATTTATATCTTTAATCTGATACCACAAAAATAGGGTGAGGAAACTCCCCACCCCAATGATTCTCTCTATTCGTATGTAGGGAAATCCCTATTCTGTTTAGGAATCCGCCAAAACAATGCCATCCTCGTGCAAGGTTATCAGACGTTTCTTATACAAGTCGCCCACTCCTTTCTTAAAGGTTTTCTTGCTGACACCAAACGTGTCGTAGATATCTTCCGCTGGACTTTTATCATTTAAGTTGATTCGTCCCCCGTGCTCTTTGATATAGTCTAACAGCGTTTTCGAAAAATCGTCAATCTTTTCAAAACCGGGTTTCTGAAGAATCAAATCTACCTTACCATCTTCACGCACCTGTTTCACAAAAGCTTTCATTTCCATCCCTGTCTCCAACGGACAGAATATTTCATTTTCATACAACAAACCGCTATACATATCATCTATAATTGCCTTAAAGCCTAAGTCCGTCTTCTGCCAGATAAGAATATTCACCTCTGCTCCCGGAGCATATTCCGGCTTTTCTTTCGACAGATAACGTTCCACTTTTGCTGAAGCCACAATACGGTAACTCTCTTCATCCACATGTGCATGAACCACATACTTCCGTCCAACCTGCATTTTCATCTTCTGCTCACGGAACGGCACAAACAGGTCTTTCATCAATCCCCAGTTCAGGAAAGCTCCGTATTGATTTACCCAGGAGACTTCCAGACAAGCAAACTGTCCGACCTGCACTAACGGGGTCAGTGTCGTAGCAATCAGCCTCTCATCCATATCCAGGTAAAGAAACACATTCAAAAAATCTCCTATCTTACAATCCTCGGGCACATAGCGGGTAGGCAACAAAATCTCACCTTCTTCCCCACCATCGAGATATACGCCGAAATCGACTTCCTTCACGACTTCAAGCTGGTTGAACTTTCCTAATTCGATGCTCATATTCTTATCTATTATATTATATAAGATACAAAGATAATCTATTTTGAATAGATCCCTCAATCAGTCAGCTATAACTTTTCGTTATCGGGCAAAACTATTTGCAATGAACAATTTGCGTTCTAATATGTTAACTTTGTAGCGACAAAAAGAAAGAGTAAATTATTCACCTTTTTAAACATATAAAATTATGGAATTTCTAACCAACGAGAAACTTACGATTGTGGGAGCTGCCGGAATGATCGGCTCCAACATGGCACAAACAGCCATGATGATGAAACTCACTCCGAATATTTGTCTCTATGATCCATTCGCACCAGCTTTGGAAGGAGTAGCTGAAGAACTGTATCATTGCGGTTTTGAAGGTGTCAACCTTACCTATACTTCCGACATCAAAGAAGCGCTGACCGGAGCTTCTTATATTGTTTCTTCCGGTGGAGCAGCCCGTAAGGCAGGTATGACCCGCGAAGATCTGTTGAAAGGAAATGCAGAGATTGCCGCTCAATTCGGAAAAGACGTTCGCCAATATTGCCCGAACGTAAAACATATCGTTGTCATCTTTAATCCTGCAGACATCACCGGTCTGATTACTTTATTGTATGCAGGTTTGAAACCTTCACAAGTTTCTACATTGGCTGCGTTGGATAGCACCCGCCTGCAAAACGAACTGGTGAAATACTTCCATATCCCCGCTTCCGACATTCAGAATTGCCGTACGTATGGCGGTCATGGAGAACAAATGGCTGTATTTGCATCTACCACTAAAATAAAAGGAGAACCCCTGACCGATTTCATCGGTACTACCCGCCTTCCGTTGACGGAATGGGAAGCACTGAAAGTACGTGTCATCCAGGGTGGAAAACATATCATCGACCTGCGCGGCCGTTCTTCTTTCCAAAGCCCGGCTTATCTGTCTATCGAAATGATTGCTGCTGCTATGGGCGGACAGCCATTCCGCTGGCCTGCCGGAACGTATGTTTCCAATGGCAAATTCGACCATATCATGATGGCGATGGAAACTTCAATTACTAAAGACGGCGTTACTTATAAAGAAATAGCCGGAACTCCTGCCGAACAGGAAGAATTAGAAAAGAGCTACGAACACTTATGTAAACTTCGTGACGAAGTGATTGAAATGGGAATCATCCCAGCCATCAAGGACTGGCATGCATTGAATCCCAATATTGACTAATCAAACAATATTAGCGAAAGCAGAAAGCCGAAACCTGACGATCTTTTTATCGTTCCGGGTTTCGGCCTTTTTTATTTCATTGCCAATGTCATTCCCACGGAAGAACATTCCTGACAAATCCCTTTAAGGACATAATTAATGCTATGCAAAGTAAATCCTTCAGGCAAATCAATCACCGGGATATGGGTACCTTCCAGGCAGAATGTACGATGACATTTCTCACAATAAAAATGCGAATGTAAATCCTGTACCACACAATTGCAAGAGTTGTCGCAAACGGCATACTTCAACGAACCGCTTCCATCGTCTATGCTATGTATGAGGTGATGAGACAAGAAGAGAGCGATGGTACGGGATATGGTCGATTTATCAACTGTGTCGAGCAATGTTTCGAGGTCAAGCAATGACACTGCACGCTCTGCCTGCATCATCTCTTTTATCACCAAGAGCCTTATTGCAGTTGGCTTAATGTCTCTTCTGACCAGCTTATCCAAATAAATATCTTCTTCCATCTTTCTCCTACTTTATCATTTTCTGTATTCTGACGGCGTTCATTATGGCAAGCAACGCAACGCCTACATCTGCGAAAACAGCTTCCCAAAGAGTAGCGATTCCACCGGCTCCCAAAATCAATACAAGCAATTTCACTCCAAATGCCAGTGATACATTCTGCCAAATGATTCTTCGTGTCAACCTTCCAACTTTGATAGCTTCGGCTACTTTCGACGGCTGATCTGTCTGTATCACGACATCGGCTGTTTCAATGGCTGCATCACTGCCCAATCCGCCCATAGCAATACCGACGTGACTCAAAGCAAGCACCGGTGCGTCATTCATTCCATCGCCGACAAATGCAATCCGGTTTGCCTCATCCTGACGCAATTTTTCCAGGTGTTTCACTTTCCCTTCCGGCAGCAAGTCGCCATAGGCTTTCGATATGCCGAGCTTCTCCGCAAAGTTAGTAACAATACTCTGTTTATCACCGGATAATATCTGTATGTTTTCAATATTTAAAGCTTTTAAGCGATCAATAGCTACCTTTGCGTCTTCTTTCAAGGCATCAGCCAACAACAGATAACCGGCATAACGGTTTCCAACAGCACAGACTACAATGGTATCTGTTATCTTCAACAATTCTTGCGGAAAGGATATATCAAACTTGGACAGTAACCGGCAATTACCAACCAGAACCGGTATTCCGTCTACCGTTGCTTCCAATCCGAAGCCGGCATATTCTTTCGTATCGGCAACGGTTACACGTTCAATATTTCGTTCTTTCGCATAATTCACAACAGCTTTGGCAATCGGATGTGTGCTATCACTTTCTACCGAAGCAATCAGTTTCACTAATTCTTCTTCCGAAATATCGCCTGCACTTTTACAAGCCTGCACGTCAAAGGTTCCTTTTGTCAGGGTTCCTGTTTTATCGAATACCACCGTATTGATTTTGGTGATAGCGTCCAGATAATTACCGCCCTTGAATAAAATACCCAATCGGGATGCCGCTCCGATACCACCAAAATAGCCTAATGGAATACTAACCACCAATGCGCATGGACATGAAATCACCAAAAAGACCAAAGCTCTGTATAACCAATCATTAAATGTGAATACAAATGCAGGATTGATAAGTGAATAGACCAATGGAGACAATACAATTAATACGGCCAGTATGATAACAATCGGTGTGTAAACACGGGCAAACTTGCGAATAAACAATTCTGCCGGAGCTTTACGTTCGGCGGCATTCTGAACAAGTTCCAATATTCGGGCGAGTGCGCTCTTGTCAAAAGGTCTCGTCACTTCAAGTCGGATTACCTTGTCGGTTACAATCATTCCGGCAAGCACTTCCTCCCCTTTCCGAATATTACGAGGCGCGCTTTCGCCCGTTAATGCAGCTGTATTAAAAGCGGCAACCTCATTCTGCATGGTTCCATCGAGTGGCACTCGCTCACCTGCCTTTATTTCTATGATTTCGCCGACTTTTATCTTTTTAGGACTTTCAGTAACAAGATTACCCTCTCTAAGTACCAGTGCTTTTTCGGGTCTTACGTCCAATAAGGCTCCGATATTACGTTTGGCTTTATCTACCGCTTTACCCTGAAACAGTTCTCCTACTGTATAAAATAGCATCACGGCTACGCCTTCCGGATATTCGCCAATATAGAAAGCCCCCAGAGTAGCAATAATCATTAGAGTAAACTCACTGAAATAGTCTTTTTCCCTGATGCTTTCCCAGGCTTCTTTCATCACCGGAATTCCTACCGGAAGATAGGCTACGATATACCATATCAAAGAAACATATCCTTCACGGAAGAATGCTAAATCAAGAGCATTCATTATTATTCCACCTGCCAGAAGCAGGAGAGAGAATATCACTTTCCCATATTCATGGAAGTTCGAAACCTTTGCATCAACCTTTTTTTCTGCTGAGCATGAATGAGCGCCACAACTACAATGTCCCATAACATTCATCATTTAGTTGATGCAAAGGTAGCAAATGATTTATGCAACAAAGTTGCAAAATCGGTTTTAGAACATATATCCCAATGAGATCATCAGGTTTCTGTTCTTCATTCCTACTTCTTTGATTACCTCAACAAGTCCGAAATCATAGCTTATGGCAACCTGATATTTCTTACTGAACTCAACTCCGGCTTTCAGTCCAAGACCGAGGTCGAATCGTTTCAGACCATCGTCGCCAAATATATCTTCGGATGCAGAATTGCCTCCTATTTCATCAAAATCAAAATAATCACCGTCCACTTTCGCTTTTGCTTTTCCAAACAGTCCGACAGCAATATAAGGACCTACACTACCAAATAATGAGAAATCATCATTCACTGCATATTTATATCCTACACGTACTGGTACTTCCAGATAGTATGGATTAAATGTTATGCTTGCAAGTGATCCGCCATCAACTTTAGCACCTTTCAATGTCAACAATGCAGCGAAATCCATATAGGCACCACTACCATTCGCATCCTGCGACAATCCCACTTCTGCTTTAACTCCTGCGTGAAAACCTATCCTGCTGTCAAAACCTGTAATGGTGTATTTACTAACATTCATACCTGCCATCACACCCCATTTCAGGTTGTCTTGAGCATTGATACTCACTACGCTTATCGCTACTAGAGCGAACAATAACAAGGCCTTTTTCATACGAATAAATAATTTAATTATTGTTTAGAAATTATGTGAGGCAAAAATAGCAATAATTCGTATAACTCCGAGATGTTTAGTAAAAATATAAAAAATAAACGATATGAATCTTATGAGATATAGTCATAGCAAGGGAACCAGACTATTTCAAACGATTTTATGGAACATAGAACAAAAACACTCTGCATAGAGAAAAAAACAAAGAATGAAAGACTGTATAACTTAATTAATTGTTATCTTTGCACAATCAGTCGTAGCGCGACTGTATCGTTTGTTTTAAGAAAAAAAGCGTTTAGCTGATTTCTGTGCCGGAGAAAAGTCGAAAATTCCAAACACACAGAGAAGCAGATAGATGCTCCTTGCAATATGCGGGGAGTGTTTCCTGTTTGTGTGTTTAGGGCTTCGACTCCCTCTCTGGCGGATAGGCAAATGCTCTCCGCTTTTTTTGTGCCTATAAATTTGCGGTAGATGTAAAACAACAAGTTAATAATAACCACAAAGGCAAGTCAATTCGGATGGAGCGGCACCCGAACGACTGCAAAGTCGAAAACGTAACATTTAGATGTTGCTACTTGCCTTTGAAAATATAAGAGATAAAGGCTAGCAATACCCTCGAGGGGAACAAATGGATTCATCCAGGAGTTCCCCTCTATTTTTGTAAAGATGTGTACTATTGGAAAGACAGATATTAGGTCTACATATAAATGGTTCTTAATCAAATTCCGTGCTACTTATTTATGTTCAATAACCTTATTCATGGCTATTCCGGGGTACTTTAAGATGCATATAGCTTGGATAATTTATTTGCTATTTCTAATATGCCGATATCCCTTTATCCATCAACCTTTCAATGAGCTTTACTAGCACGGAATTTGAAGAAGAACCATATAAATTTGATGATTCTTATTGTCAACCAAAGTTTTTCCCCGATAGTATAATGATTATCATCGGTTTACATGCTGACAATAAGCTATGACAATAGGCTGACAATAAAAAATTAGAACTTTTATTGTCAGCCTGTTATTTGATTGCTTTGGGGCAGGATGCACCCAAAGGACATCATCGCCTGCAGTAACCATACCATCCACATAGAAAGCAGCCTTTTAAAATGAATCCCCCTATTAAATGAATGATATATAGCCGGTATCTTTCACTTAACAAGCAGGTATTGTTCCATTAAAGCATCAGTATTGTTAACTCTCCACGGCCGTGACGAGATCTTTCCACGGCCGTGGTAGGAACTCGTCACGGCTGTGGGAAGAAGTCACCACGGCCGTGACAAAGTAAAGATAGCGGTACTTCAGTAGAACTATACTGACACTCTAGGGCAACTACATAGGCACGTTAATGGAACTATATAGGTAGATATCACTTTGGGAGGCTGTTATTAAAATGCGACGTTACTTCAGAACATGCTTCTAAGACTATTATTTATCAAGTCATAAAAGGATCATAAGAGATAAAAATAAGGCTGACAGTAAAAGTAGATATATTTTATTGTCAGCCTATTATCAACATCTATCGTCAGGTGATATAACACTGCTATTCAAATACTTAAATATCATCCTGACAGTTTGACAATAAGACTGGTACAAATCAATAGAAACGATCATAAAATTTTTAATTGGAAAGGGTAAAGAATTTATAAAAGAAAGAAAAAGTTTGCTGTTCCCTTCAGAATAAACATCTTTGTAACCGTGGTTACAGTAACCACAGTTACTAATATAATTCACTGACTATGAGGTTTTATAATAGAGAAGAAGAACTAAAAGAGCTAAAACGAATTCAGCAATTGGCATTTGAGGAAAGTTCAAGAATGGCACTCGTTACCGGTCGCCGTAGAATCCTCATCATGAAAGTTAGGCACGGATGACAGGTTTTCTATGAGATCAGTCCCCATCACCTGTATTCCGTGCCCAATTATCATTGTTGGTTTTCTTCCCGATCTGTCCGGATAAACTCCAGGAGTCGTTCTACCGCCTCTTCTTCAGGAATATTCTTTTCTACACACACCTTGCCTTTATAAAGACTGATTTTGCCCCGTCCTGCTCCTACATAACCGTAGTCAGCATCCGCCATCTCACCGGGACCATTCACGATACAGCCCATAATGCCGATCTTCAAGCCTTTCAAATGTGAAGTGGCTGCCTTGATACGGGCGATTGTTTTCTCCAAGTCGTAAAGCGTACGGCCGCAACCGGGACAGGATATGTATTCTGTCTTAGAGGTACGGGTACGTCCGGCCTGCAAGATTCCGAAAGCAGTGGCGTCGACAACGGCATGGCTCAAACTGCCCTGATTGAACAGGAAGATACCATCGCAAAGACCGTCAAAGATCAAGGCTCCCATATCGGCTGCGGATTTTATCTGCAAATTCTCCGCATCATCTTCCGCATAATGCTGGAAGAAGATAACCGGATTCTGCAAACCTTCCGTCATTAGCTGATGCACCAATGCACGGTGCTCACCCAAACGGTTCGGATGGTTGCTTTGAGAGATGATTACCACTTCCGGGTGGTACTTCAGACAGGCTATCACTTCATCTGTTTGGGCCATATAGGGTATAAACAGGAATTTAAGCGCTGCATCACATTCACCCATCAACGGTAATTGCGCATGATTGAAAGCAGGCCAGGTTCCGGCCTCTCCTTGCCATACGTCCGCATCAAGAATATATTCCACACCTTCTTCCCATTGTTCGGGCAAGGCTCTTCCGGCATAAATATAGTCCGGAGTGAATTGCGGATTTACTTCTGTCTTTCCGTCCATGCGGTCGGCAATGACTACGGGCACATGTTCGCCTCCGATATTACGGACCGCTTTTGTCTTACGGCGTTCAGGAGACAGATAGTTGAATTCAGGCGCCTCCAATCCCGGAATATAAGGATGATCCTGCCTCAACAGAACATAATCCACCAATTTACGGGCTACCGGAATTTCAGCTTCGGGTGCTTCACTCAAAGATACGCGGATGGTATCGCCCAACCCGTCGCTCAACAATGCTCCGATGCCGAGAGCCGATTTGATACGCCCGTCCTCTCCGTCTCCGGCTTCTGTCACTCCGAGGTGTAGCGGGAAAGCCATCCCCTCTTTTTCCATGACGTCCACCAACAGACGAACGGTTTTCACCATTACCACGGTATTGGAGGCTTTGATAGAAATCACCACATCTGTGAAGTTCTCCGCTACACAGATACGAAGGAATTCCATACAGGATTCCACCATTCCTTCGGGAGTATCACCATAGCGTGACATGATGCGATCGGACAAAGAACCATGATTCACACCAATCCGGATCGCAGTGTGATTCTCCTTACAGATATTCAGGAACGGGACAAACCGGTCATGGATTTTCTGTATTTCCTGCGCATACTCCTCGTCTGTATATTCCAGTTTCTTAAAAGTACGCGCAGCATCTACATAGTTTCCCGGATTGATGCGCACCTTTTCCGCATATTGAGCAGCTACATCCGCCACTTTCGGATTGAAATGCACATCGGCAACCAATGGAACCATATATCCCTGACTGCGTAGTCCGATATTGATATTCATCAGATTCTCCACTTCCTTGATACCCTGCGTTGTGAGGCGGACATACTCGCCACCTGCGTCAACAATACGTTTCGCCTGTTCCACACAAGCCTGCGTGTCCTGCGTAGACGTATTGGTCATCGACTGGACACGAATAGAATTGGGGCCGCCCAACGGTACAGCCCCAATATTTACTTCTGTGGTTTCTCTTCGAAAATAATTGAATAGATCAACCATTTTGATTTATGATTTTACGATTTACGATTAAAAATACTTTATGCACAATGTGAAAGACAAGATACCATGTACAAAGACAACATACGATTTACGAAGATATTTCAATCGTCAATCGTAAATTGTCAAATCGTAAATCACATTAGTTTGTTTTATATTCAAACTTAACTTCTTTCAGTTCTTCGTTTGCTTTTACGATTTTCTTTTTCAGTCCTTCTTTGTAAGCAGCAAAAGCTTCTGCCAATTTCTCGTCACTCAATGCCAACATCTGAATGGCAAGGATAGCGGCATTCATCGCTCCGTTTATAGCAACCGTTGCCACAGGAATGCCCGGAGGCATCTGGATGATAGAATAAAGTGCGTCTACACCATCGAGCACGGAACCTTTTACGGGTACTCCGATCACCGGCAGTGTAGTATTGGCTGCAATTACACCGGGAAGGGCGGCAGCCATTCCGGCAGCGGCGATAATAACTTTAATGCCACGGCTGCGGGCATTCTTTGCAAACTCTTCCACAGCTTCAGGCGTGCGGTGAGCAGAAAGCGCGTTCATTTCGAACGGTACATGCATATCATTCAGCAGTTGCGCAGCCTTCTCCATAACAGGAAGGTCAGACGTGCTACCCATGATAATACTTACAATTGGAGTCATAGGATAAAAATTAAAGAGCCACTTCTCAACCCTCTCCCCAAAAGAGAGGGTAAGGCTGGCTTCGGATTATAGTATCTTTTACATTATTCGATTGATGTAATGGAGAAAACCTTATCCATTCACCACTGCTTTGTATGCTTCGGCATCCAGCAGGTCTTCCACAGCTTTTATATCTGTCGGTTTCACTTTAATCAACCAACCTTCGCCATACGGATCTTTATTAACCAGTTCCGGATTTTCTTCCAATGCCTCGTTTTGTTCGAGCACCTCACCTGCTACAGGCAGGAAAAGATCGGAAATTGTTTTCACTACTTCGATGGTTCCGAATGTCTCACCGGCTTCCAACGTTTCACCAACAGTCGGTATATCTACGAACACAATATCACCCAATTGTTCTTGAGCATAATCAGTGATACCTACGTATGCAATGTCTCCTTCAACGCGAATCCATTCGTGTTCGTTCGTGTACTTCAAATTCTGTGGAAAGTTCATAATAATTAGTTTTTAGGATTTATACTGTTTTAAAATAAAAATACTCGAAATAAGATGTTGCTCACGGGATGAAGTACCAAAAGGGCACATATCAAGCCAACCGCAAAACCGGAAAGCACCTCACCCAACGTGTGATGTCCCAATACAATTCGTGCAGAACCTAATATACCGGCAATCAATATAAACAGGCATAACCATCCGACCGGATTGTAACCGAACAAAGCACTGAAAGAAACCAGTCCGCCGATCACTCCGCCTATTCCTGCCATGTGTTCACTCAATTTCCATTTCAAATTCACTGCAATGCAGATAATAGATACTACCAAAGAAACGAGGATGATCCCTGTCATATACCAAGGTATATTCAGCCGGCGCATCATCAACAGGCAGAACACATACGAGATGATAGTCAGCAGAATCGGTACATAACGTTTCTTGCGCTCACTTAACTCCTGACGGGCAAAGCCATTGATTTTACGAAACAGGAAAATGGTAATGGTAGGTGTCAGTATGGTAAAGCAGTAAACAATTCCCAACACGATCAACTTATATTGTATCGGCATGATACGAAGATAAGAAAACAGGAATAACACCAGAAACGATAAAAACGGAATAGAAAATGGAGTAAAGACCATCGAAGTAGCTCTCGCCACCTGCAACATTGTCTTATCCGCTATGATATGTTCTCTCTCTCTGTCCATCAGCACTAATACTTAATACTTTTTATACTTAATACTTTATATTCGTTCTCATTTTCGAAGTCGCGCAACCGGAATATTCAACTGCTGACGGTATTTGGCTACCGTTCTACGAGCAATGGGATAACCTTTCTCTTTCAAGATGTCCGCCAATTCATCATCTGTCAGCGGTTTCTTCTTGTCCTCCCCATCAATACACTCTTTCAGAATCTTGCGTATCTCACGGACAGACATTTCTTCACCGTCCTCCGTGGTATACCCATCACTGAAAAAGAATTTGAGCGGATAAATACCGTAATTTGTCTGCACATATTTACTGTTGCTCACGCGGGAGATCGTTGAAATGTCCAGTCCGGTACGTTCAGCCACATCTTTCAAAATCATCGGTTTCAACAGAGATTCGTCTCCTTCCAAGAAGAAAGGACGTTGTAAATCAATGATAGCCTGCATGGTAGTCATCAGGGTATTCTGACGCTGCCGCACAGCATCGATAAATCCTTGTGCCGCATCCATTTTCTGCTTCAGGAACATCATCGCTTCTTTGGATTCTTTTGATTGATTAGCCCTGTTTTTGGTATGCTCTTCCACCATTTCCGTAAAGTCGCGACTCATACGGAGTTCGGGGACATTACGGTTATTGAGGCTTATATTGATGGTTCCATCATCATACGTTTCCACGATAAAGTCGGGAACTATCTGTTGGAGATTCCTGCCGATCGCTTCTCCCAAAGAAGCACCCGGACGAGGATTCAGCTTGGTTATCTCATTAAGAGCTTCCTGGAAAGTCTCTTCATCAATGTCCAGTTTCTTTATAATCTTCTCCCAGTGTTTACGGGTGAATTCTTCATAGCACTCTCTAATGATACGTTCTTCCAACTCCAGTATCGGATTGGGCTTCTTCTCTTCATCCTTCTTCCGGCAAATCTGTATCAACAGACATTCCTGAAGGCTACGGGCACCGATACCAGCGGGATCAAAATCCTGCAAGATACAGAGTGCTTCTTCCAGTTCTTCTTCTGTCGATTCGATGCCGGCATAAATCACCAGTTCATCACAGATGCTCTCCAATGACTTACGGAGCAGTCCGTCATCGTCCAATGAACCGATCAGATATTCCACCAAGTCACGCTGATGTTCAGTCAGGTTGCGTTCACGCAGCTGTTCTTTCAGGATTTCATAAAAAGAGGTGGAATCGGAGAACGGAATATCCTCCGCCTGTTCGTCTTTCGAACGGTTGTTTTCTTGTAATTTATAATCGGGAATATCGTCTTCAGTCAGATAATCACTCAAAGAATCATAATCGTTGGCATCACTATCCATGCCATCTTCCGTAGTGTCGGAATCAGCATACTCATCCGCAGCGTTTTCTTCTTTACCTTCTTCAAGTGCCGGATTTTCAAGCAGTTCAGCATGGATACGGTCTTCCAGCTCTACTGCGGGAAGCTCCAACAGTTTCACGACCAGAATCTGCTGGGGCGAGAGCGTTTGTACCTGCTGTTGCGCCTGAGATTGTATTTGACGGGAACCTTGTGCCATATTCGTTTTTGCTTTCTACTATTTCTCGCTACAAAAGTAACTTTTTAACGAGAGATTACACAGATTAGGGAGATAATTTTTAATCCTATAACACAAAATTCGTTATCTTTGTTGCACGAACTTAAAAATTAGGACAATATGTTTGCCAAAGAAACGTATATGCAGCGAAGAGCCCTGCTAAAAAAGAATTTAGGCTCCGGGGTATTGTTATTTCTCGGAAATGACGAGTGCGGACTGAACTACGAGGATAACACCTTCCGTTATCGTCAGGATTCTACTTTCCTTTATTATTTCGGACTTTCATGCGCCGGCCTTTCGGCTATTATCGATATTGATGAAGACAAAGAAATCATTTTTGGAGATGAACTGTCTATCGACGCAATCGTATGGATGGGATCACAACCTACATTACACGAAAAATGTGAACGTGTGGGCGTAAAAAATCTGATGCCGTCTGCAGAAATTACAAGCTATCTCCACAAGTGCGTCCAGAAAGGGAAAGCGGTTCATTATCTGCCACCTTACCGTCCCGAGCATAAATTGAAACTGATGGATTGGTTGGGTATTCCCCCTACACGTCAGGAAGGTTCTGTTCCATTCATCCGTGCCGTTATCACCCAACGTAATTACAAATCTGCCGAAGAAATTTTAGAAATAGAGAAGGCTTGCGATGTAACTGCCGATATGCACATCACCGCCATGAAAGTGCTCCGTCCGGGCATGTATGAGTATGAAGTGGTAGCGGAAATGAACCGTGTAGCCGAATCTAACAACTGCCAGCTTTCTTTTGCCACCATTGCCACTATCAACGGACAGACTTTACACAACCACTATCATGGAAATAAAGTAAAACCGGGTGATTTATTCCTAATCGATGCAGGCGCAGAAGTAGAATCAGGTTATGCAGGCGATATGTCGTCTACTATTCCTGCCGACAAAAAGTTTACAGCCCGCCAGCGCGAAGTATACGAGATTCAGAATGCGATGCATCTGGAATCTGTAAAAGCCCTCCGTCCGGGTATTCCTTATATGGAGGTATACGAACTGTCTGCCCGTGTCATGGTAGACGGTATGAAGGCACTCGGATTGATGAAAGGAAATACGGAAGATGCGGTCCGCGAAGGTGCTCATGCATTATTTTATCCTCACGGATTAGGTCACATGATGGGATTGGATGTACACGACATGGAAAATCTGGGAGAGATATGGGTAGGATATAACGGCCAACCGAAGAGCACACAGTTCGGTCGCAAATCGCAACGTCTCGCCATTCCGTTGGAACCGGGATTTGTACACACGGTAGAACCGGGTATTTATTTTATCCCGGAACTGATTGACATGTGGAAAGGAGAAAAGAAATTTACCGATTTCATCAATTATGATGTAGTGGAAACTTATAAGGACTTCGGTGGTATCCGCAATGAGGAAGATTATCTGATTACAGAAACCGGCGCCCGCCGATTAGGTAAAAAGATTCCTTTGACACCGGAAGAGGTGGAAGCGTTAAGATAAAAAGCTTCATCAAAATAAAAATAAAAGCCTCATCAAAATAAAAGAAGAACCTTTCTTCTATTCAAAATCAATAGCGGAAGTTTTTCATCCGGGTGAAAAACTTCCGCTATTTTTGTCAAAGTACCAAATAGTCCATCTAAAAGCACATTTTTTCTACCCTCCTTTTCCCAAATCTTGCGTAATATTGCAACAGAATTAAAACAACTCACTTTTTAATGATATAAAACCAATGAATAACACCATGAAAAGACTACTTTTATCTGTATGGCTATTGTCACTTACCTTGCTATCCGCCGTAGCTGAAAACTATCCTTATAAAAGCGATGTGCTTTGGGTCACCGTACCCAATCATGCCGACTGGCTTTATAAAACGGGAGAAAAAGCAACTGTGGAAGTACAATTCTATAAATATGGTATCCCCAGGGATAACGTAACCGTCACTTATGAAATAGGTGGTGATATGATGCCTGTTGCCGACACAAAAGGAAGTGTAACTTTAAAGAATGGCAGGGCTGTGATTCCTGTGGGCACAATGAAAGAGCCGGGATTCCGCGACTGTCGCCTGAAAGCAACCGTAGATGGAAAGACCTATTCACATCATATCAAAGTAGGATTTTCACCGGAAAAACTTCGTCCGTATACCACCATGCCTTCCGATTTCAAGGAATTTTGGGAAAAGGAAAAAGCGGAACAAAAGGAATTTCCCCTAACGTATACCAAAGAACATGTCGAAAAATATTCCACAGATAAAATAGACTGTTATCTCGTAAAATTGCAACTGAACAAACGTGGGCAATGCGTCTACGGATATTTATTCTATCCGAAAAAAGAAGGAAAGTTTCCGGTTGTCCTGTGCCCTCCGGGAGCAGGCATCAAAACTATCAAAGAACCTCTACGTCATAAATATTATGCGGAGCAAGGATGCATCCGTTTTGAATTCGAGATACACGGCCTGAATCCGGAAATGACTGATGAAGAATTTAAAGAAATCAGCAACGCTTTCAATGGCAGAGAAAACGGCTATCTGACCAACGGGCTCGACAGTCGTGATAATTATTATATGAAACGGGTATATCTGGCCTGTGTACGCGGTATCGACTTTCTAACTTCCCTGCCGGAATGGGATGGCAAAAATGTAATTGCACAAGGAGGTAGTCAGGGAGGCGCCCTGGCATTAATCGCTGCCGGACTGGATGAACGGGTGACAGCTTGTGTCGCCAATCATCCTGCATTAAGCGATATGGCAGGCTATAAAGCCGGACGTGCCGGCGGCTATCCTCATTTCTTTAGAAATTCGGTAGATATGGATACCCCCGAAAAAATAAAGACAATGGCCTATTATGATGTAGTGAACTTTGCTAAATTGATAAAAGCAGACACCTATATAACATGGGGATTCAATGATGACACCTGTCCTCCAACCACCAGTTATATAGTATACAATGTACTAAACTGTCCGAAAGAAGCCCTGATTACTCCTATTAATGAGCATTGGACCTCCAACGATACGGAGTATGGACATCTGCTTTGGATAAAGAAGCATTTGAAATAAAGAATCAATCATTCCATCTGGATACGGGCAACTCTTTTTTCCCGTAACCTTTCTTCCAGGCATACGCTTTTCTCTTTCGGAGATAAAGCGTATCGCCGCTATGCTTTATCGCCTCCCAATTAAATATTGAATGGTGGTAGATGATCTTTTCAAACCAATAAAGGAGGTCATAAGTTATGAATGGTAGTATCATACACCACCATGAAAACAGTAATGACAAAATCAACGCTGGTATCAGAGTCAGAGAAAAGCATTCCCAATATTGCTTTGCATGTATCCGTAACTCCATATCTTCCCAAACTTCCAGATATTTATACCGGGTAAAGAAAAACCAGCCTAACATAAAATAGTGTTTCTTTCCTTTTCCCAAGAACCACTTTGCTAAAAGACTATTATAAAAAATCATATTCACATTTTTTTTGTTGCATGTAGTCCTTTTATAACAGCAAAAGTAACCAAAGGTTCAATATTATAGTTTAGTATAACAGTCATTATACAGTATTCTCCCCTAAAGAATCCTATTCAAATATTGTTTATTTTGTGTTCTCTTGCCTTACTACAACAAAAGGTAATTCATATTTTTTGCAAAGAAAGTACAAATAACGAATATATCCTAATTTTTCTACTTAATATTTAAAGCTACTACCTCCCAAAAATTCGCGCAGTAAGGACGTAGGCGGAATCTCCTTATCCTGTACAGGAACAAAATATTTGATAAACTTAAGTAATCGGTATGCTTCGCAATATTCAGGACAGTTGCGCGGGACACCCATCAGAATAGGTTCGGCATGCAAACGGAGTACTGCAAACTCAAAAAGCAACGCTGAATTAAACATTACGTCGGCATTCTCCTGATAGGGAAAAATCCATTTATCTTCACCGGCACGTACACTCGGCCAGCGTGATATCGTTTCACGAGCCGAATATCCCCGATAATTGAAGTCACGGATAATACGCCGCAACAGACGGTTATCAGTTGTCGGAATCCAGTTATGGTCATCCAAAGAGATGGTGGTCAATGCCGAAACATAAATCTTGAATTTCCGTTCAGCCGGTATATGCGGTGTCAGTTCCGGGTTCAGGGCATGAATACCTTCCAGAATCAGAATCGTATTATCTTCTATTTTCAGTTTATCGCCTTTATACTCCTTCTTGCCAAGAGAGAAATTAAAACGAGGCAGTTCGACCTCTTCACCGCGAAGGAGTGCCTGCAACTGTTGATTGAACAGTTCCAAATCAAGTGCATACAGTGATTCATAATCATAATTTCCGTTTTCATCCAGAGGAGTCTCTTCACGATCCACAAAGTAATTATCTAAAGAGATCGGGAATGGTTTCAGTCCATTGGTCATTAGCTGGATAGAAAGCCGTTTGCTGAAAGTTGTCTTTCCCGAAGAGGATGGTCCGGCAATCAATACCAGTTTTACCCGGTTACCGTTTTCACCACGATGGAATATGGTATCGGCTATCTGGGCTATTTTCTTCTCCTGCAGTGCTTCTGCAACATTTATCAGATCGGTTGCATGTCCCTCTTCACAGGCCAGATTAAAATCCCCGGCATTGTTAAGCCCCATGATATAACTCCAGTTCAGATATTCTTTAAAGACATCCAGCATTTTTTCCTGCTTCACTACATCTTCAAGCACATTCGGGTTTTCCCGACTCGGAATCCGAAGGAGCAATCCATCGTAATATTTCACGATATCGAATAATTTAAGATATCCGGTACTGGGTAGCAGATTCCCATAATAATAATCAATGGTATCACCCAATGTATAATAATAGGTATAGAGCGAACCGGAAGTTTCCAGTAATCTCACTTTATCATTCATTCCCCGTTCGCTGAAAACACGCACAGCTTCAGCCGTATGACATTCGATGCGATGATAGGAAATATTCTCCGCGATAATCTCCTGCATCCGTTGCTTGATGCGTGTCACATCTTCCAGTTCGATGGGACGGCCAATCCGTAAATTGCAGAAATAGCCTTTTGAAACAGGATGTTCTACAAACAATTTTCCGTCGGGAAACAGTTCCGTGACAGCCTTAAACAAGACAAAACAAAGCGAACGGACATACGTACGCATACCGGACTGATCTCTCACATCCAAAAACTCTACATCCTTATTATTATAAACTCTGAAGTTCAGTCCCTCGGAGCGATTATTGACCTTGGCACTTACTACTTGATAAGGAAAATTAAGATTAAAACCGTAATAAATATCCAAAAGTGAGCTTCCGATAGGGAATTCTTTGGAAATATTGTTATTTTTGCAACATATTTGTAACATCTGTTTCATCGAGTTCGTTAAAAGGTGAATAATTTGGGACTAATATACTTATAATCAGATAGAGAACAAATAACCATTAAAAATATTATAGATGGAATATTCTTTTTATGATTTTTTAAAGCTCATAGGCTCATTAGGACTCTTCCTTTACGGAATGAAGATTATGAGCGAGGGCTTACAAAAGGTCGCGGGTGACAGATTGCGAAGTATTCTAACGGCAATGACTACCAATCGGGTAACGGGAGTTTTAACAGGAGTGTTGATAACAGCTCTTATCCAGTCTTCTTCAGCAACGACAGTGATGGTCGTAAGTTTCGTAAACGCCGGATTGCTCACACTTGCCGAATCCATCAGCGTTATTATGGGTGCTAATATCGGTACTACCGTGACTGCCTGGATCATTTCAATTTTCGGATTTAAGGTTGATATGGCTGCCTTCGCTCTTCCGCTCTTAGCCATCGCCCTCCCGCTCATCTTCTCCGGCAAAAGCAACCGCAAGTCCATCGGTGAATTCATTTTCGGTTTTTCTTTCCTTTTCATGGGGCTTTCTTATCTGAAAGCAAACGCGCCCGACCTGAACGCCAACCCGGAAATGCTTGCCTTCGTACAGAACTACACGGACATGGGATTCTTCTCCATCATTCTGTTCTTACTCATCGGTACTATATTGACGATGATTGTACAGGCCTCCGCCGCCACCATGGCAATTACATTGATTATGTGCGCCAACGGATGGATCAGTCTGGAACTGGGAGCAGCACTTGTTTTGGGAGAAAACATCGGAACCACTATCACGGCCAATCTTGCCGCACTTACAGCCAATACACAGGCTAAGCGGGCAGCATTGGCTCATTTTGTTTTTAACGTGTTCGGCGTTATCTGGGTCTTGATTGTCTTCCATCCTTTCATGGAACTGGTAAACTGGGTAGTAGATACCTTTTTCCAAAGTAACAATCCGGAAGTTGCCATCTCCTACAAGTTATCGGCTTTCCACTCGATTTTCAATATCTGTAATGTATGTATTCTGATATGGGCGGTTAAACTGATTGAACGTACCGTATGTGCTCTTATCCACCTCAAAGAAGAGGACGAAGAGCCCCGTTTGCGGTTTATCACCGGTGGTATGCTTTCTACCGCAGAACTCTCTATCCTTCAGGCACGCAAAGAAATCCATCTTTTTGCAGAACGTACACACCGGATGTTCGGCATGGTGCAGGATTTGCTACACACAGAAAAGGATGACGATTTCAACAAGCTGTTCAGCCGGATCGAGAAGTATGAGAATATCAGCGACAACATGGAACTTGAAATAGCCAACTACCTGAATCAAGTATCTGAAGGTCGGTTAAGCTCTGAAAGTAAACTACAGATACGTGCCATGTTGCGTGAAGTGACGGAAATTGAAAGTATCGGCGACAGCTGTTATAACCTGGCACGTACCATCAACCGGAAACGTCAGACCAACCAAGATTTTACCGAGAAACAATATGAGCATATTCATTTCATGATGAAACTGACGAACGATGCACTTGCTCAAATGATTGTGGTAGTAGAAAAGCCGGAACATCAGAGCATCGATATCAACAAGTCCTTCAACATCGAGAATGAAATTAATAACTACCGTAACCAACTGAAGAATCAGAACATTCTGGACGTAAACAACAAAGAATATGATTATCAGATGGGGGTTTATTACATGGATATTATTGCCGAATGTGAAAAGCTAGGTGACTATGTGGTGAATGTAGTAGAAGCTAGTAGTGATGTAAAAGAGAAAAAAGCTTCTTGATAGAGCAAAATTGAATCCTAAAAAAGGAGAATCAGTCTATCATAGCATTACTGATTCTCCTTTTTAATTTAAATCATCCTCCAGAAAAACAAAAAAGACCGGGCATATATCTATACACCCGGCCATTCTCCTCTTAAATAATTCTCTCTCTCTTGGTTTTATCCTTCGTACGGTTCAAAATCTTCTTTGCCGACTCCGCATAACGGACAAGTCCAATCATCTGGAATGTCTTCAAAGGCTGTTCCTGGTTCAATTCCGCTTTCCGGATCTCCTTGTTCGGGGTCGTAAATATATTCACAGACCGTGCAAATGTACTTTTTCATAACGTTCGTATTTTTAAATGGTTTTCTGAATAATATAACACAAATAGCTGGATATTTGTTCAACACTATTTTCCAAACTAAAGAAAAAAGCTATCTTTGTAGTCATATTATCAAGCTAAAACAACAATATTATACTATGCTTATAGCACTATTGTCAACTTTAATAGTTTTATGCGCAGTCCTACTAATCAGTTTTTTATGGGAACGCAGGAAATGCCTACGGATGCAACAACGATTGTTCCGTGAATCCAGAAAGTTGGAACGTACCAGCCATATCGCCGGTGCCGTTTTAAAGAATGTACATGCTTTTATTCTGCTAATAGATAACGATTTTAAAGTACTGAAGACCAACTATTACCAAAAAACCGGAACCAGAAAAGGAACAGAAGAAAAAAGAGTGGGCGACCTGCTGCAATGCCGTAACGCATTGGCTGCCGAAGGAGGCTGCGGCACACATAGCTTCTGCGGTTCCTGTCCGATACGTACTGCCATACGTCAGGCCTTCGAACAGAGACGGAACTTCACGGATCTCGAAGCAACTTTATCCGTAGTCACATCGGATAATACGACTGTGGAATGTGACGCAGTAATATCCGGCTCCTACTTCCTTCTCAATGAAGAAGAGAATATGGTTATCACCGTACATGACGTCACCCGACGGAAACAGGCCGAAAATGAATTGAGACTAGCCAAAGAAAAAGCTGAAAAAGCGGATATTTCAAAATCTGCCTTTTTAGCTAATATGAGCCATGAGATCCGTACTCCTCTCAACGCTATTACCGGATTTGCAGAAGTGTTAGGCAGCGCAAATACCGAAGAAGAAAAAGCCCAATATCAGGAAATCATAAAAATGAATGCTGATCTTCTGATGCAGTTGGTCAACGACATTCTGGATATGTCTAAAATCGAAGCCGGAACCTTGGAATTTGTACAGACAACGGTGGACGTCAATCTATTGCTTTCAGATTTACAACAACTTTTCCAGATGAGAGTCGATGACGCCGGAGGAAAGATACAAATTATAGCGGAACCATCCCGTTCTTCCTGCATGATTCAAACAGATCGGAACCGGGTGGCACAAGTGCTTTCAAACTTTGCCGGCAACGCCATTAAGTTCACCCACGAAGGTAGTATCCGCATCGGATATGAAGCAAGAGATACCGAACTTTACTTTTATGTCAAAGATACCGGAGCAGGAATTCCGGCAGAGAAATTACCGGATGTTTTCGAGCGCTTTGTGAAACTGAACAAAGATAAGAAAGGAGCCGGCCTGGGACTTTCTATTTCTCAAACCATTGTCGCCAAACTAGGCGGTCAGATCGGTGCGGATTCCGTAGAAGGTGAAGGTTCTACATTCTGGTTTACAATTCCTTATCGCACATGTGGTAAACCACGATAACAAATTCGACTTCATAAAAAGTTTTAATTAAACAATTTATCACAATTTTATGTTGTATTTTTGCGGTTCAAACTAAACGCATGTATCTGCATGAGTACAAATAAAAATGACTATTATCATTTAGGACTTACGGATGACGAAGTCCTACAAAGCAGGGAGAAAAATGGTATTAACCTGTTAACACCTCCCAAGCGTCCTTCCCTCTGGAAACTTTATCTGGAAAAATTTGAAGACCCGGTTGTACGCGTACTGTTAGTAGCAGCCGTTTTCTCGTTAATCATTTCTATCATCGAGAACGAATACGCTGAAACAATCGGAATTATAGCAGCTATCTTACTGGCTACCGGAATCGGTTTCTTTTTTGAGTATGATGCCAGCAAAAAGTTTGATCTGCTGAATGCAGTCAATGAAGAAACATTGGTAAAAGTGATCCGAAATGGACGTGTACAGGAAATTCCCCGCAAAGACATAGTGGTAGGTGATATTGTAATTCTGGAAACGGGTGAAGAAATTCCCGCCGACGGAGAACTGCTGGAAGCCATCTCTTTGCAAGTAAACGAATCTAATCTGACAGGCGAACCCGTTATTAATAAAACAACTGTAGAAGCTGACTTTGATGAAGAGGCAACTTATGCTTCCAATCTGGTGATGCGTGGAACGACAGTGGTGGACGGTCATGGCACCATGCGCGTGCTGCACGTGGGAGATGCTACTGAAATCGGGAAAGTAGCCCGACAAAGCACGGAAGACAATCTCGAACCTACTCCGCTGAACATACAATTGACCAAACTCGCAAACCTCATCGGAAAGATTGGTTTTACCGTTGCCGGTCTCGCTTTCCTTATTTTCTTTGTCAAAGATGTATTGTTATTCTTTGATTTCGGTTCACTGAACGGATGGCACGAGTGGCTTCCTGTTTTCGAACGGACACTGAAATATTTTATGATGGCAGTTACGCTGATTGTGGTAGCTGTGCCCGAAGGATTGCCAATGAGTGTTACGCTTAGTCTGGCATTGAATATGCGTCGTATGCTTTCCACCAACAATCTGGTGCGGAAAATGCATGCTTGCGAAACAATGGGAGCCATCACCGTGATTTGTACGGATAAAACCGGCACACTGACTCAAAACCTGATGCAAGTGCACGAGCCTAATTTTTACGGCATCAAAAATGGCAGTGTTTTGTCCGACGATGATATCAGCACACTCATTGCAGAAGGAATCAGCGCTAACTCAACCGCTTTCCTCGAAGAGTCAACGACCGGTGAGAAGCCGAAAGGAGTAGGAAATCCAACCGAAGTAGCTTTATTACTCTGGCTTAACAAGCAGGGAAAAAATTATCTGGAACTTCGCGAGAAAGCACATATCCTCGACCAACTCACTTTCTCTACCGAACGGAAATTCATGGCAACCCTTGTTGAGTCGCCACTGATCGGGAAAAAAATACTCTATATAAAAGGAGCCCCGGAAATTGTTTTGGGCAAGTGTAAAGAAGTTGTCTTGGACGGACGACGAGTGGACGCCGTAGAATATCGTTCCACAGTAGAAGCACAACTGTTGGGCTATCAGAATATGGCTATGCGCACACTTGGATTTGCATTCAAGATTGTCGGAGAAAATGAGCCAAACGATTGTACGGAACTGGTTTCAGCCAACGACCTGAATTTCTTGGGAGTAGTTGCCATCTCCGACCCGATTCGTCCGGACGTACCTGCTGCGGTTGCTAAATGCCAGTCCGCAGGTATCGGCATCAAGATCGTGACCGGTGATACTCCGGGAACTGCAACGGAAATCGCACGTCAGATAGGTCTTTGGAACCCCGAAACAGATACCGAACGAAATCGAATCACTGGTGTTGCATTTGCTGAATTGAGCGATGAAGAAGCATTGGATAGAGTGATGGATTTAAAAATCATGTCCCGCGCCCGCCCGACTGACAAGCAACGTCTGGTACAGCTGCTTCAGCAAAAAGGAGCAGTCGTAGCCGTAACCGGAGACGGAACCAACGACGCTCCGGCTTTGAATCATGCCCAAGTAGGTTTATCAATGGGTACAGGTACTTCTGTAGCCAAAGAGGCCAGCGATATTACCCTGCTCGACGACTCCTTCAACAGTATCGGAACTGCCGTTATGTGGGGACGCTCCCTGTATAAGAATATCCAGCGTTTCATTGTTTTCCAGCTGACGATCAACTTCGTAGCACTGCTCATTGTCTTGTTAGGTTCTGTGATCGGTACGGAACTTCCGCTGACTGTAACACAAATGTTATGGGTGAACCTGATTATGGACACTTTTGCCGCTTTGGCCCTTGCTTCCATTCCGCCCAGCGAAACCGTGATGCTTGAGAAACCCCGTCGAAGCACTGATTTTATTATCAGTAAGGCAATGCAGTCTAATATATTAGGTGTAGGCTCCATCTTCCTCATCGTACTGCTCGGAATGATTTATTATTTCGACCACAGCACGGAAGGTATGGATATACACAACCTGACCATTTTCTTCACCTTCTTTGTCATGCTGCAATTCTGGAATCTGTTCAATGCCCGTGTATTCGGCACTACCGATTCGGCATTCAAGGGACTTTCCAAATCGTATGGTATGGAACTTATTGTATTGGCTATTCTTGCCGGACAATTCCTGATCGTACAGTTCGGTGGAGCTGTATTCCGTACGGAGCCGCTCAACTGGCAAACCTGGCTTCTTATTATAGGCGTTTCGTCCACGGTGTTATGGGTTGGAGAACTTATTCGCCTTGTTCAACGTATTATTCACAAAAAAAACAGAAATGAAAAGTAAAGGAATAAAAAACCTTCTTATTGATTTGGGTGGTGTACTTATCAATCTCGACCGCCAACGTTGCATTGAGAACTTTCAGAAATTAGGGCTCCGGAACGTGGAGGACCTACTGGATATCCATAATCCGAACGGACTCCTGATGCAACAGGAAAAAGGACTGATTACACCCGCCGAATTCCGTGACGGAGTTCGTAAAATGATAGGCAAAGCAGTGAGCGACACACAAATAGATGCAGCCTGGAATAGTTTTTTAGTAGACATACCGACACACAAACTTGATTTATTATTAAAATTACGTGAGAAATATGTCGTCTATTTATTGAGCAATACTAACCAAATCCACTGGGACTGGACATGTATTCATCTGTTTCCCTACCGCACATTTAGGGTGGAAGACTATTTTGAGAAAACATATCTCTCTTTTGAAATGAAAATGGCCAAGCCCGAACCGAAGATCTTCAAGGCAATCATAGAGGATGCCGGTATCGAGCCGCAAGAAACACTCTTCATCGATGATTCCGAGATGAACTGTAAGGCAGCGCAAAATTTAGGAATTATCACTTATACAGCAAAAGCAGGCGAAAACTGGAGCCATCTTTTCAACAGCAAATAATTTTAGAGATATGCAGATTATACGTGACACATCGGCTATTAACCCGGAACCCAGTGTAGCTACCATCGGTTTTTTTGATGGAGTACATGCAGGACATCGCTATCTGATTCAGCAAGTGAAAGAGATAGCCGCCGCCAAAGGTCTACGCTCTGCATTGGTTACTTTCCCCGTTCATCCCCGCAAAGTGATGAACACGAATTATCGTCCGGAACTTCTGACTACCCCGGAAGAAAAAATAAGGCTGCTGGCAAACATCGGGGTAGATTACTGTCTGATGCTTGATTTCACTCCAGAAATTTCCCGGCTTACTGCCCGAGAGTTCATGACGCAGCTGTTAAAAGAACGTTACCAGGTAAAATACCTGGTTATCGGCTATGACCATCGTTTCGGGCACAACCGCAGCGAAGGCTTCGAGGATTATGTACGCTACGGAAAAGAAATTGGCATAGAAGTGATCCGCGCCAAAGCATATACCAGCAATATAGAAATAGAGAACGTACCCAATGTTCCGGTAAGTTCTTCCCTGATCCGCAAACTTCTTCATCAAGGAGAAGTAGACCTGGCTGCCGACTGCCTGAAATATGAATATTTCCTGGACGGAATAGTAGTAGGCGGCTATCAGGTAGGCCGCAAAATAGGTTTTCCAACGGCCAATTTAAGCGTGGATGATCCTGATAAACTGATCCCCGCGGATGGTGTATATGCCGTATGGGTGACATTCGATAAAAAAACATATATGGGGATGCTGAACATAGGTGTCCGCCCGACGATTGATAATGGGCCCAACCGGACCATTGAGGTGAATATCCTTCACTTCCATTCGGACATATACGATAAATTCATCCGGCTTACTTTTGTAAAACGGACGCGTCCCGAACTGAAATTCTCCAGTATCGACGAGTTAATAGTGCAACTCCATAAAGATGCAGAAGAGACAGAAGCTATTCTTCTTGCCAGCAAGGCAGGCAGTAACAGCAGAGAAACAAAATAAATAATACAATAACCGAACAATAATAATTTAAAAATAGATTCTTATGCAAAAGTCATTTATGAGCATCTCTTTGGTGGTAATAGCTATTTCAATGTTAGCTATGTTTATCTATAGTTGCTTTACAACTAACTAAAGACCAATGAAAACGGCTATCAAACTGATATTAATAGACCTTCTCATTGCGCAGATTGTCGCCCCTATCCTGATTACGATTCCCTGTACGATCTATTTGTTAGTCACCACAGGAGATTTGGATAAGGTTGCTCTGACGCAAATGATTATGATTCCGGCCCAATTAGCCGGTCAGATTATGATGGGTATTTATCTATGGAAAGCCGGCTATATCAGTAAAAAGAAAGCGACATGGTCGCCTGTATCAGTGCCATTCCTAATTTGTAGCGGGCTGGCTATTCTCACCGCTGGCTTTCTGGTATCTGCACTTATGGGACTGCTAGACTGGATACCCAACATCATGGAGCAATCTTTCGACATTCTTCAATCCGGTTGGGGCGGTATTCTTGCAATAGCTATCATCGGTCCTGTACTTGAAGAAATCTTGTTTCGCGGAGCCATTACCAAAGCTTTGCTGCAACAATACCCCCCGACGAAAGCTATCCTCATTTCAGCGCTTCTATTCGGTGTCTTTCACATCAATCCAGCCCAAATACTTCCCGCATTTCTGATTGGTATGCTACTGGCATGGACATACTATAAAACCGTTAGCCTGATACCTTGCATACTCATGCATGTGCTCAACAACTCGCTATCCGTATATCTTAGCATTAAATATCCCGAAGCAGAGAATATGGATGACCTGATTAACGGCACCCCGTATCTCGTCGCTCTGTTCGGTTCAGTCCTGCTACTTATCTGCACCATATCAATCATGAATTCTCACCACAGAGGACGCAGAGGACACAAAGGTTTATACCAACAGTAGGAATATATAATAATCGCAAAATGTGTGATGGCAAAAAAGCTCTGTGTACTCCGCGTCCTCTGTGGTGAATTTTATCTCTCTTTTGCTTTGAATGCCAATGCATACATTCGTATTTGTTTCACCATCGCCAACAAACCATTGCTACGCGTTGGCGACAGATGCTCTTTCAACCCGATCTTGTCTATAAAATAAAGATCTGTATTCAAGATTTCATCAGGAGTATGTCCTGAAAGAACTTTAATCAATAAGGCAATAATTCCTTTGACTATCAAAGCATCACTTTCCGCTTTAAAAACGATTTTACCATCTACATCATCCGCTTGAAGCCACACCCTACTCTGGCATCCCTCAATCAGATTTTGTTCCGTCTTATATTTTTCTTCAAGTGGTTCCTGCTCATTTCCTAAGTCAATAAGTAGTTGATAACGGTCCATCCAATCGTCGAAGTCACTGAATTCTGCAATCACTTCGTCCTGTAATTCATTAATTGACATTATAAATAATTATTTAATCCTGTTATTTCTCATTATAGATCACTTCCAATACCGTCTGGCCTACTGCTTTCAACATATTCTTATCTATATGCTCCATATTGTCATTGACGGTATGCCATGTTGGAGTAAAGTCACCCTCCTGATTATATGGAATAATATCGATTGTTTTAATACGTGCCAAGCGATTAATGAACAGATGGTCGTCGGTAACAAATCCTCCGTTACCATCCATGAACGTCTTCCCGTTGCCAATCTTCTTCGCCGCTTTCCAGACTTTCTTATTTATATCGGGAGCAAATTCTTCAGAATATCCCTCTTTCATAAACACGCTACCTTCACCGCCCACCATATCGAGCAGGATGCCAAAACGTGCATTATATCCCTGCACATGAGGATTGCGTGCCCAATACTGTGATCCGAGACACCAGAATTCCTCTTTATGCTGCCCCGTATAGAACTGCGGCGCACCATAATCCTCTGCATCCAGCAAAATAATATCGATACCTAACTCCGGTTGTTGCTGATTGACCAGGCGAGCTATTTCCAATAAAGCCCCTACACCACTGGCACCATCATTGGCACCCAAAATCGGAGTATTATGATTCTTCTCGTCAGGATCGTTATCAGCCCATGGACGTGTATCCCAGTGCGCAAACAGAGCGATTCGTTTTTTGCTTTCCGGCTTATAAGAACCGATAATGTTTCTCGCTTTCAACAGAGTTCCGTCATAAGCAATCAAATCGGCATATTGATTAGTCACTTGAGCACCGAAAGCCTCCAACTGACCGGCAAGGTAATTGCCACAGGCAACATGTTCTTTTGTATTAGGAACACGAGGCCCGAAATCCACCTGATTCTTTACATACAAATAAGCACTATCCGCATCAAATTGAGGTACATTCACTGCTGTCTCTTCGCTTTGTTCACTCGTACTATTTGCCTTATTACCTCCTCCGCAAGAGAATGCTGATAATAACAAAAAGGCACTCATTAATACTATCATAGTTTTCTTTTTCATCGTCCTTTCATCTATTAGGGCTTCAAAATTAGTTATTTTCATCACAGCATCGTTCAGATGGAATGGTTTATTAACATATAAACTTCAGTTCCACATTTTTCTTTCCGACCACAAGTTCCACTTTTGCGCCGTTTATAAGCGGCAGATTATGAGTCACGTGTCCTACCGAAAAATTAAAGCAGACCGGATAATCATACTCTTTTACTAAATCCGCCAAAGCTGCATACAATTCCTTACCCAACGAACAGTCTTCTTCATATTCCGTAAATTGGCCGATAATCAGTCCGGACAGTTTTTCAAGCACGCCTCCCAATTTCAAATTATACATCATACGCTCGATGGCATGCGGACGTTCGCTGACATCTTCAATAAACAGTATCGTCCCTTCTGCCGGAATATCGTATGGAGTTCCCCGCAAACCGTATGCTACCGCCATATTACCACCATGCAAAACGCCTTGTGCAGTCCCCTGCTTATTCAGTTTGTGCTTCTCGCACGTATAAGAAGGGATATTCCCAAATAAGATATCCTTCAGATAGTTCGTACAAAGATCATCTTCCGGTTCTACCGTAAGATGACGGGCCATCAACGAATGTAGGGAAGCATATCCATTTTTCTGAAACAGATTGTGCAACGCCGTTATATCGCTAAAACCCAGTAACCATTTCGGATGTTCATGAAAAGCCGTAAAATCAATTTTATCAATCAAATGTACCGCCCCGTACCCTCCGCGACTACACAGAATAGCTTTCACCTCAGGGTCGTCCATCGCGTCCTGCAAATCTTTCAGCCGTTGTCTGATTGTTCCGGCATATCTCCCGGATGAACTTCCGGCATATTTTCCCATAGCCACTTTCAAGCCCCATGATTCTATCCGTTTCTTGGCGCCTTTCAGAAATTGTTGGTCTATCTTACTCGAAGGTGATACAATAACCACTTTATCACCTTTCTGCAAAAAGGGAGGAAATTGAATATCCATATATATTCTTATTTAATTGACTTTCGTTGATAAAATACCAGACTGCCCGGATGCATTTGTTTTCATCTGCAAAAATACAGGAAAAAACGGTTCCATGCACATCCAACAGTCAAAACAAATGAAATATAGCAAAATGTTACATAACGGATGCATTTTTTCGGGTTATAATCGTTATTTTTTCAATCATTTTTCTGATATTTGCTAAAAATCTAACGTTATGGAACCTATTCTAAATTTTGCCCAGCTAACGGCCCATCTCAAAAAACTAAACCATAGAAAACGAATTGCCGTGGTCTGTGCCAACGATCCTAACACAGAGTATGCCATCTCTCGTGCGCTGGAAGAGGGAATTGCAGAATTTCTTATGATTGGAGATTCTACAATTCTGAAGAAATATCCCACGCTCAAACAATATCCCGAATATGTAAAAACTATCCATATCGAAAATTCGGACGAAGCGGCACGCGAGGCTGTCCGTATCGTTCGCGAAGGGGGAGCCGATATTTTGATGAAAGGGATTATCAATACAGACAACTTATTGCACGCCATACTTGACAAAGAAAAAGGGTTGTTGCCGAAAGGAAAAATCCTCACGCATTTGGCAGTGATGGAAATTCCTACTTATCATAAACTGCTTTTCTTTTCGGATGCTGCGGTCATTCCGCGTCCCACGCTACAACAACGCATAGAGATGATTTGGTATGCTATCTGTACCTGCCGCCACTTTGGCATCGAGCAGCCGCGTGTCGCCTTGATTCACTGTACGGAAAAAGTGAGTGCCAAGTTCCCCCATTCATTAGATTATGTGAATATCGTAGAGCTTGCCGAAGCGGGAGAATTCGGAAATGTGATTATTGACGGCCCGCTGGATGTACGTACTGCGTGCGAACAGGCAAGTGGTGATATTAAAGGGATTGTATCTCCTATCAACGGACAGGCAGACGTACTGATATTCCCGAACATCGAATCGGGCAATGCATTCTACAAATCTGTCTCCCTGTTTGCAAAAGCAGAGATGGCAGGATTACTGCAAGGTCCTATTTGTCCTGTAGTACTTCCGTCACGTAGCGATTCCGGCTTGTCCAAATATTATAGCATTGCGATGGCATGCTTACAAGTGTCAGGAGATTGCGAGTGCAGAAAACAGGCCAGTCAGGTCACCAACTCATCATTCTAAATTCACCATTTAAAACTCACCATTCATGAAAATACTGGTTATCAACCCCGGCTCTACTTCTACAAAGATTGCGGTTTACGAAAACGAAACTCCGTTGTTTATCAGCAATATAAAACATTCCGTAGAAGAGCTATCTGCGTTTCCCGAGGTAATAGATCAGTTTGAATTCCGGAAAAATCTGGTATTACAAGAATTGGAGAATAACAAGATCCCTTTTTCCTTTGACGCAATCATTGGACGCGGAGGTTTGGTGAAACCGATACCGGGCGGAGTGTATGAGGTGAACGATGCCATGAAACGTGATACAGTGCATGCCATGCGTACCCATGCCTGCAACTTAGGAGGACTAATTGCCAGCGAACTGGCCGCCACCCTACCCGATTGCCCGGCTTTCATCGCTGATCCGGGAGTGGTGGATGAACTGGAAGATATAGCCCGCATTACAGGTTCTCCGTTAATGCCGAAAATTACCATCTGGCACGCCTTGAACCAAAAAGCAATCGCGCGGCGTTTCGCCAAAGAACAAGGGACGCAATATGAAGATTTGGATTTAATCATCTGCCATTTAGGAGGAGGTATTTCTGTCGCAGTCCATCACCATGGAAGAGCCATCGACGCCAACAATGCGTTGGATGGTGAAGGCCCTTTCTCACCGGAACGCGCCGGCACACTTCCTGCCGGTCAACTGATCGACCTTTGTTTTAGCGGTCAGCATACCAAAGACGAATTGAAGAAACGTATCTCCGGACGTGCCGGATTGACTGCTCATTTAGGTACGACCGATGTGCCTGCCATCATCCAATCGATAGAAGAAGGAGATAAAAAGGCGGAACTGATACTGGACGCCATGATTTATAATGTTGCAAAAGCGATAGGCGCCAGTGCTACTGTACTTTGCGGGAAAGTAGATGCTATCCTCCTGACAGGAGGAATCGCTTATTCGGACTATGTGGTTTCAAGGCTGAAAAAAAGAATCTCTTTCCTGGCTCCCATCTATGTTTATCCGGGAGAGAATGAAATGGAGTCGTTAGCTTTTAACGCCATAGGAGCATTGAAAGGAGAATTGCCGATACAAGTTTACAAGTAACATAAACTATTGATTTATCGATTCTATCGGTTTCACCTTATTTTACTCTATACTTTTACCTGCTATCTCCTTATTTCTCAGCATTTCAAGAATTAGGTAGGGATATTCAGTAAATGTTCCTCTTTCTAAAAAATCAAGAGAAAAGCTTTGCTTTACGTGAGCTTTTCTCTTGATTTTTTCGTTCAACTCTCCCAGTCTTCTATCTTTTTTGTAGAATATTGTTTACATATTCTTATTTTTTCCTTCCCACCCATGCATTATGTACATGTCTTTTTTAGGGGAAGTTAAAACCTCTCCTGTTTTTCCTG